>ENA-UAEB01000007-UAEB01000007.1-human-gut-metagenome-genome-assembly--contig:-NODE-7-length-88772-cov-10.789465_pt1 | contig 88772 bp, 84 predicted proteins | sample MGYA00244273_ERZ654269 | MGnify/ENA primary metagenome ERZ654269 (study PRJEB26926, sample SAMN06165041) | human gut metagenome | biome: ENVO:00009003; feature: ENVO:2100002; material: ENVO:00002003...
GAGATTGCCTCTTGTCTCGTGGGCTCGGAGATGTGTATAAGAGACAGCTATAAAATTCTGCCCAAATTCCTTGCCTGTTTCTCCCTGAAAGGCAATCTTTGATGCACGTAAAAATCAAATCCCGACGGGAGAAGCCTGAAGGCTTCCGAAAGGAGGGAAAAAATAAACAGATTGTTCAACTGATTAATGTTAAAATTTTATGGAAATTCAATTTGCTATCGTGCGTTCCGAAAACAGAGAGTATTTGTGCTACAAAGCAGGTGAAGCGTATGTAGATGCCAGTAACCCTATGATTGCTTTTGCCGCAGGTGAAGATGAATTTGAAATCGTAGAGCCGGACAGCTCTTTCAGGCAGAAAGAATACGAGTTCAGAGGCGAACAGTATTACCTCGTACCAGAGTTTTACCGCAATGGTTGGTTGGCTCTCACCTTGGTAATGGTGGAAGATGAAGACGAATATATCGTGCTTTCCGTTAATTTGGAGGAAATGGACGCACTCGGTCTGCCGGACCGTACATTTATCGACGTCAATCATTACCCCGAAGCAATGGAGTTCTTGGTGAAAAACGGACTGGCGACCGATTCCGAGTATAAGCGCAGGAGCGGCTTCGTGGAATACCCTATGGCTATGTTGAACCTGCCGCTTCTTTATCAGCATAACCCGCAAATTTTCCAAAAAGCGAACATCGAGCTATTCGGAGAAGAATGTTTTTGAAAAAGGATTGTTCCACGAATAGAAAAGCATCGGGTTCCGAAAATTGAATGTACAAGATAGCGTACCGATAATACAGTCAGTGCGCTGTCTCCTTTGTCTTTATCGCCCGCCTTCGTCCTTTTATAGTCAGCCTCCCGGATACCCCGCCACCGCCCATTTCCTCTTATAATTGCATTCTTTCCCTTTTGTAGCGGTATGAACCGCCTGTTCTTCCCATCCGACTTTTCCGGCCCTCACCGCACGGGTTTTATCCGATGCGAAAGTCGGACGTCGCGCTTGATTCGCCGGCTTGAAGTGCACTCCTTGCAAATTCTTCCTTCCCAAGTGAAGCGTAATTGGCAAGAAGAGCCGTCGTATGAAGCCGTGCCGACGACCGTGCATTGCATCTGTAAAACCTCGAAGCGATTCCGAAGGAAAGGAATCGAAAAAAGGAAAATAAATAATCAATAACTCACAAGACAATGGGAAAATACGATTTTATCAAGACCGGGAATCTGCTTTATTGGCATGACCCGGACAACGGTTTGTCCGACGGGGCTTACCGAGTGATTTCTGCACCGGAAAACATGGAAGACGACAGCATTATTCTGATTTCGTCCGGTACTTCGGAAGCGGAGGTTTTGCCTTCGGAATTATCACCGATAAGTACGGGCAGAAGTCACAAAGAGGATTTTTTGCGCTGGAAAGCGGAACGTGAAGCCGAAGGCATGGAGTTTTACAATCGCCTTTCCGAAGTCATGGATACGGAGGACGATTTGGCTGTAGGCGACATAGTGGCATTTACAAACGATTATGGAGTAGTATTCGGCCCCCAAGAGGTATTAGCTTTCAGGAAGCCTTGGAACGGTGACAGATGTGTGTATCTTGACAGCGACGCCTATTGGTTTCCCGACCGTCCCGACCAGTTGACCCTCCTAAGCAAGAAAGGGGCGGAATGACAATGACAAGAGAGTGTGTCAAAACTCAATTTTTGAAGCTATGAACTTAGAATTTGAAATTTGAGTACCCTCAAAGGCTAAAAAAGGGTCGTATCATTACTCAATACAGAGCTTAATACGACCGTTTTAAAATGTCATAGTTACAATCTATAACTTTTCGGAGGGGACATTTTAGTTTTGACACACCCCCTCATTTCCCCTACATGAAATCCCACGCTCTATTTTAATCGGTCTGCCCGGTTGTCGCTCACGCACTCTATTCGTGCGGCGATTTCCTTTTCTATCGTTCCTATCCATTCCTCTCCGACACCGGCCTCCCGGCCGTATTCCGGGTAATGCGAGACGATACCTATGGCCTTTTCTATGAACGGCTCTGCGGCCTTTATACCATACCGGCGGGCTACTTCCAGCAAATCCTCCGCAGTAATGCCCTCCGTCTTGTTGTTGACTGTCATGCTGTGGCGGTTGACGTAATACGGTGCGTCCGGATCGACCGAGAACGTGTAGTCATAGGCCGGAGCAACGTGCCAATGCCCGTCGTCGTCCATCAGGAAGCTGAAATTCTTGTTATGGTCATCGACGTTCCCGCCCAGAACGTTCAGCACCATCGAGCGGAACAGTTGCCGGAGTTCCCCCGGCGGCACGCCGATACGGCAAGCTGCCTCGAACAGTGCTTCGTAAGAATCCGCCGAGGGGTTCATGGCAGCCAATGTCTGGATATGCACCTTCTTGCCGTTCTGGCGGTCGAAACGCTCGGTCAGGAAGTGCGCTGTCTGCTCGCCTTCAAGCAGGCGGCTCGGCATCATCTGAAGCTCGGCATCCACAGCCATCAGGTAATAGCTGTATTCTATCCGTGTCGTCGGCATCTTCTGGTGTTCGTCGAACTTGACGATCATCGGCGTGTAGCCCGGATAAGGGGTCGCCACCTGTCCGGAGTAACATTGTCCCTCCTCGAAATTGACGTTGACCACTGCCTTGGGCCGTCGCCCTCCTGCGGACGTACCCACCTTGAACAGGCTTTCGACCATCAGGTTGCCCGATACCGGGACGTTGAACCGTCCGGCTTCCTCGAAAGCCTGCCGGGCCAGTTGGTAGAGATCGGCGATCTCGACCTTGAACGGTGTCTCCAGTTCCTCGGCAGTGGGCGGGACGAACTCCAATGCCCCCATGCCACGCCGTCCGATATAGGCGAGACGGTCGAGGGCGGACAAGTCCCTCATACGGATATGATGCACTTTGGCCCATTCGTTGAACACGGTGTTTCCCCAATGGTCGGGCAGTGAATCGGCTATGAACGACGGCAGGCCGCCGAAAAGCCGCTCTTCATCGGGATAGACCGGCAGGCCGCGCTGTGCGGCAACCCCTTTTACCGGCGCACGGAGCGGGGCGATATCATAGCCGTTGCGGACATAATCGCTGTCGAAGTAGAAACAGGCTTTGCTGCGGTGTCCTTCCCGGTTGGCGACAAGCGTGCCGACCTTTTTATCCCATAGGATTACATCGAGACTTTCTATCATTTCTTGCCCCTCCTAACTCGTTTAGGTATCAGTTTCTCAATTTCCCGAAGTGCCATCGGCGGCATGGGCAGTTCCGGCAGGATTTCCGCGAGCCGCTGTTCCTGACCGAGCGCACGCAGCAGGGAGATGAAATTGGCCAAGGTTAGGTTACGGCTGACCCCTTGTTCAAAATGGCTGATTGTCGTCTGGCTCACGCCCGACTGTTCGGCCAGCTCCTTCTGGCTCATGCGAGCTGCCAGACGGTACTCCTTGACACGCAACGCCAGAAGCGTCAGCATATCGCTGTTTGTGGTATAGTTCGTTGCTCCCATAATATCAATATATCACTATTTATATGCAAATATAGCAACAATTATCCATATATAGATATATAATTTTCTTTTTTAGTTTCCAGCCGTCCTTTTCTACCACTTTCAGGTCTCCGTATTCTCTTCCGTCTGGCTTTCCTGTCCGTCACCGCATCGGTTTTTATCGGTGCAAATATGGGCTGTCGCGCCTGATTCCGTCGTTTTGAATTGCATTTCTTGCAAATTCTTCCTTCTACGAAGCGTAATTGGCAAGAAAAAACGTCGGAAAGGGCTTTTTCGCCAGCCCCGGAAAGCACCATAAAACCCGAAGCGGCTCCGGTAACAAGGAAGCCGAGCAGAGGGAAAGAAAAACAATCATTAAAAATTCAACAAATGAAGACATTAGAAGAATTATTGCAAGAACTGGGGTGTGAAGGTAACGCATTCGACAGCACCGGAGAATTTACAAAAGCGGGAGAAAAGGCGTATGACCGCTTGGAGCATTTGCTGTATGACATAGAAAGGCTTACAGGCAAAGAGGTGACACCCATAATTAGGGAACTTGACAAAATATGCAACGAGAACTATTAAAATTCAAGAATATGGACATTAAAGAAAGCAAAGAATATCGCCTCGCCAAAGACTGGGAAATGGCGGTAAACAGTTTCAGTTTCAACCCCGAACGGTTCGCAGCGGCAATCCCCGACATGCACCCCACGCTTCAGCAAAGCCTGTATCGCCTGATTAAGGCGTGTATCAAGGTCATGGCGGACGAAACGCGGCACTATGACGAACGAAACCAAGCCTCGCACGAGGAAGCGAAGCGCATCATGGAGTACCTCAATGAACACGGACGTAATATACCATTAAAATAAGGAGGATAATATGAAAACAAATGAAATTCAATTTGGCGGCAAGAGCTATGTATGCCGTATTGTGGAAGCCAACGATGGCGAAGAACTGCTGATTGCCCCGACCACCCTGCTGGATGCTCTGCAGCCCGGTAGTTTCAATGACGAAAACGAAGGTTTCGCCAGTAAAGAAGCCGAAAGCATTTATGACGAAGTTTTCTTCTTTACCGATGAGAGAACCCTTCAACTGCCCGAAAACGAGCTGGTAGCCGAACTCAAAAAGGATAACCCGGACTGGTTCGAGTGAATCATGGAATAATAATTTATAAACTTACAAACTTAGAGTTATGGAAAAAGAATATGTAATGCAGGTTGCACAGATCATTAAGGAACAGTTAGTAGCGTTAACCCCCATGACCGTCCTCATGTCATGGAGTATCGAAGAATTTGCCGCCACTCTATACAGGGATTTGCCGGCACTCCGAATCAAGGTAAACGGACGACTGCACGCGGGATATGTCATCGTCGTGCTCAATGGTTCGGACTATTACGAGGTTTATCTTGTGAAGGGAATGGACGTGGAATGTGTGAACAACGAGGTTTGTTTCGATGAACTGGGCGGTGTCATCGACAGGGCTATCGAAAGCGGTACGGACAAAGCCAAGTATGATAAATTCTGTGAACAGGAGCGACAGAATTTATATGTAACTGTTGTCACTGTCTGATTCCTCTTTTTGGGGGACGAGAGCCGTGCCTTGTCGGTAAACGAACAGGGTACGGCTTTTCTGTATATAATGCAGAAAAGAATAAAAATCTGCCGTTTGTAAATGATTTCAGTCGTTCATAAAACGGATTGTCTGTGACTGCCTGCTCCCTTTATATTTGCGATGCAGGTTCACAAAGTAATAACGGGGGCATTACTCCGGCTATGCCTTCGACCTGATTCCCGTAAACGGCAATATGATGGAATTCAAGAGTTTCTGTCGTGGTTTTCTTAGAGTAAGAGAGTTTGACCAGTTGATTTCCGAGAAAGAAAACAGTCAGGGAGTACCGTCGTGGATGCACATCGGGTATAAGAACTCGGAGGGTAAACAACGCAAGCAGCTGCTGTCTATGATAGGCGGCAAATATTATCCCATGACTTGATTTGACTCGTTTCAGGTAATCACCATCGGTCAGAGTGCAAGCGTCGGGTTCGTGCACCCTCCCTCTATACATTTTAATGCCGTTATTATCAATTCAACAGCAACAAACGACCGGTGTCTCCTGTATTTTTCCTATATTTGTTTCCGATTTACAGTCAGATATGGAACAATTAGCAAATTCAATACAAAGCATATCCTTTGAGCAGTTGGCTCAAAAGATTATAACCGTCGATGATTCAATGCGTGGGGTGGCGGTTAAAACCATCAATCAGGCAACCACGTTACGCAATTGGATAATCGGATGTTATATTGTTGAATACGAACAAAATGGCAGCGACCGGGCCAAGTACGGGGACAATCTGCTGAAAAGTCTGGAAAAACGTATCGGGCAAAAGGGCCTGAATGTCACCCTTTTCCAACTTTCACGATTGTTTTATAGAGATTATCCGCATATCGGTACACTGGTTTCCGCAAATCATGCGACGGCGTTGCATAAATTGCCGTTATCAGAAATTTATGCGACAGTGTCGCACAAATTGCCGGAAATTGACTCTTTCGCTGTTAATAAGAAAAATGCAGGCAAGCTTTCTGAACAGTTCAATACACCCCCTGAGAATTTGGTTTCTGCACTTTCCTTTTCGCATATCAGGGAGTTGCTTACGATAGAAGACCCGTTGGTACGTTTTTTCTATGAAACGGAATGTATTCGGGGAACATGGAGTGTGCGTGAATTACGCCGTCAGATTGTTTCCAACCTTCACATTCGCATCGGACTGTCGGAGGATAAGATGAAAGCGATGATGCTTGCAGACAGCAAGGCAGAGCGACACACCCCGCTTTTGCAGATACGCGACCCCTATACGTTTGAGTTTCTCGGTCTCCAAGCCAAAGATGTCGTTACGGAAAGCGATATTGAAGAAGCCCTGCTCGGACACTTGCAGGAGTTCTTGCTGGAACTTGGGAAAGGCTTCTGTTTCGAGGCGCGTCAGAAACGCATCATCATAGACGGAGAATATTATTTTGCGGATCTCGTTTTCTACAACCGGTTGCTTCATTGCAATGTCATTGTGGAATTAAAAAATGACGAGTTCCGCCATGAACACATAGGACAGCTGAATGCCTATGTCAGCTATTATGCCGAGAATGAAATGCAGCCGGGCGACAATCCTCCGGTCGGTATTTTGCTTTGTACACACAAAGGAAAGAAGATGGTGGAATACGCCCTTGGCAGTATGGATAATCATCTTTTTGTTTCGACATACCAGTTACAGTTGCCAAACCGTCAGCAATTAGAACAGTTCTTGATGGACGAATGTCGGGAACAGTCCTCGGAAGTGTGAAAAATAGATAGGAAACACCGAAACGCCTGCAATAATCACGGAATCATTGCAGGCGTTTTGCTTCTTTCCATAACGGAAGCCGACTTTCTATTTCGCACCCCTTTTGTTCAGCACGTCCTTTATCATTTCTTTCACCTCTATTCCCACATTCACGAAATTCCGGTAAAGAATGCGTTCCCGTTCCTCCCTCGACTTGAACGTGTAGAACTTCGGCAGTGGTACATACGCAGCTTCCTCCTTCTTGATTTCCTTCATGTCGAAATCCGTTTTGCAGAAGAACTTCGAGGTCTTGAACTCCTCCGATTCCTGTACGTTCATCGAACCTCCTATACCGGTTTTTGTTTGGATGAAGTCCCGTGCCGTCTGACCGCATATCCAGCCCGTCGGCATATCCGAGATTTTCGAGGCGGGTACGAGGCTGTCCATGTTTTCATTCAGGTTGATGGAAGTTTTGTCCCGGTCTATCGTGACACCCTTTTTGATTTGCACCACCTTGCCGAATATGTCGCTTGACAGCCATTCCAGCGTCTCCTTGGCACGGGCTGAACCGCTCACCACATTGCCCACCGTCGTGATGATTTTTTGCATACCCACCTTTCCGTAATCCGCTTCGAGCTGCGGCAGCTCTTGGAAACCGAGCGTCACGCTCACCTTGTTGCTTCGTGCCGTACCGATCAGGCGGTCTATCTTGTGGAAATAAAGTGTCGGCAGCTCGTCCACGATAATGCTCACGGGGATGTTCTTGCCCTGCCCGGTATTTACGCGGGTAACGAGACGGTTCAAAATAAGGGCGTTCAGTGCCCCGATAATGCTCTCCATCTCCGGGTCGTTCGCTATCAGCAGGTAACTCGGATTCTTCGGGTCGCTCACCTTCAGGTCGAAGTCGTCGCCGTCACGATGGAATATCCAGTAACTCTCTTTGGTCGCCAAGCGCGAGGTATAGACACGCAGCGTACCTATCATACCTTCCAGCTGCTCCATTGCCTTGTTTTTGAAAGCCGTCTGGAACGGACCGAGCAATGGGGCTACCTCGTTGTCGGTCTCCAGTACCTCGAAAATGGTTTGGTAACTCTCATTCAGGAACGACAGGATATGCGGCATGTCCGAGTATTTTCCCAGCCAGTAGGCAGGTTCAACGATTTCTCCGCCCTCTTTGTCCCGCACCACACCCGTTGGCTTCCAGAATTTCGTTTCAGGGTCTTGCCGTTTCTCTGCGTACAGTTTGTTTCCTTTGACATCATAAGGCTCGCGCTCGTAGTTCACGAAGAAATAGATGCAGGCGGCGAGGAAGTTCACAGCCGAGGTCTGGAAGAACTGGTCGCTGCCACCGCCTCCCTCTTTCTTGCCTTTTTGCAGGCTCTCCAACAGCGTCTCCGCCGTCTCGCTGGCCGCAGCGAGGTTGTTGATGTATTTCGCCTGAATGGGATTTACCCGGCGGCTGTACTCCACGTCCACGAAATTAATCATGTTGAACTGGCAGCCTTGGGGCAGCTTGCCGAGTTTCTGGTTTTTCTTGTAGTGGTAGTACAGCTTCGTAGCCAGAGTCGGGAACTTATAGTCATAGACCACCATTGCGAATCCCTTGGCCGAGTGCTGCCGGATAAACGGCTCGATGATACTGAATGTCTTACCCGACCCCGGTGTTCCGACTACCCACGTTCCACGGAAACAGTTGGTTATGTTGGTCCAGCCTTTACGAAATTTGCCCTTGTAGTAATATCGCATAGGGATATTCACGCTGTACGGGGTCTCTATCAGTTCCTCGCACTGCTCGAAACTCTCGTTCTCGAAGTTGAAGCGGTCCTTCATCAGTCCCTCCTTGAGGAACTTGGAGATGTTGTCCAGTGCGACATGCACGAGGATAACCCCCACGAGGGAAGTTGTCATATAGAAGATAATATTCAGCGGCAGCGTATAAAGTCGTGCCTCCATCGGATAACCGAACAGCCATACGGACAGCACTAACAGAACAAAACCGCTTATGAGTGGGTACAAGACCTGCCGCCGGGCGTTGAACTCCAAATGTTTCTTGGCTCTGGTGCCTATACATGTAATGCAGATGAGTAGCACCGTGGCGACCTTACTGTACACGAGGTTTCCGTCGTTATAGATGGTCCACTGCTTGATACGTCCGTGAATGTCGCAGAGTATGCCGCCCCAGTGGTCCAGCATAGCCGGGTCGATGGCATACTCGAAAAACTCCATCAGTACGGAGACATATACCACCGCACGGAATATCCGGTAAAATCCCTGTAATTCCTTGCTCTCTTCCATTGCTATGTCAATTCTTTTTAATGCCCCAGAGAACATGGATATGAGGCCATTGCATACGGTTATCAGCAGTAAGCTGGCAGACATGGGAAACTGCATATAGAGGTTTAAGCCTTAAAGCGTCATATATTGCAGAAGCCCGTACTTCCGCTGTAAACTTCTCAAGGAAAATCCGGACAGCATCGTTAGAGCCACAAGTCATGAAATCAATGAAACCTTCAATCAATTCTTCATTGACATAGTAGAGCTGCCCTTGGAAAATATCATGGTAACGGCTGATACGGCCGTTCCATTCCGTCCGGATTTCTTCCCTGCGGTTCTTTGCGGAAGGAAACCTCTCGTAGCAGTCTATTCCATCATCGAGGAATATGTAATTACCGGAAACGTCCTCTTGCTTAGGACATTTGCATCTCAACAGATACCCGAAAAATCCTTTGTCCGGATGTACTATATCCACATATTGTGGTGCATTGAAATCTTTAATTCCGTTCATAATCATAAATTCAGTTGTTGATGGTTATAATGGGACGCACTTTATGCGCCTGCGTCTTGGGCGTTTCCTGCATGGCTCCGCTGGCTGTCGAGTAGAGCCATGCTTTGACCGTCTGCTGTCCTTCCACCTCCGTCGATGTCCAGTACCAGCACTCGTCGGCTTCGGTCGGAAGCGGGTCTCCGCCGCATTTCTCGATGACCGGATTGATAATGCCACGTGCCGCATACAGCAGGCGCATCTGAGCCACCGAGGGAACATAGGCGCTCTGCCCGTATTTCCACAGGGCAAAAACGGCTTCAGCCATCGGCGAGGCTGTCTCTTCTGTTTCATACAAGGCGAACGTGTTCTCATTCCCGTCGTATGCCGTGATGTCTGCTGACGTACCCTGCTCGACACCAAGGCTGTCGGCAAAAGCTTTCGGCGTCATATCCCACAGATAGACGGCATAGCCGTTTCCTTCCGTTTCCCCGTCGGAGCCGATATGGAAGACGACGGCAATCGCCTGTTCCTTGGATTGTTCGTACTCACTGTACGGTATTACTGTCCCGTCCACACAGAGGACGTGTACGGGATATTTTGTTTCTTCGGATTCTTCTATATGTGCGTCGCAGGCAGCCAACGCCCCGGTTATGAGGAGAACCGGCACTACCTGGCACGTTTTTCTGATAATGTTCTGTTTCATCTTTCCCTTATTTTATAGGTAGTTTAATGCCGAGGGCAACCCCTGTACGCAGCACGTCGGCCCCCTTTATCATTACGTCTCCCTTGACTTGCCAGTATAGCGTCCAGCCCGCCCGCAACACATAGTTGTGCTCGTAGCCGAAATGCAGTCCTGCAAGGAACTTCTTCGTGTCGCTTCCGCCCGAAGCCCCGATTCGGAGGCTTCCGTAATGGTTGCGTCCCCTCGTGACGCAGGGTTTGTAAGCCACGCCGAAGCTGTAGGTGCGGTAGTTCCGCCAGAAAGATTTCGGGCATACATGTTTGCAGGATTCGCACTCTGCCCATTGCAGGTAGCCGTTGGCAAAGAACTCCCACGCATGGCGGTAGTTCATCTCGTGTTCGTAGGCCAGCGTCACGTCCAGCCCGTTCTTGTACAGCAGCCCCGCACCGAGTGAGAGGCGGCCGCTGCCTCGCTGTGCATACGCTCCTACGGCGAGGCACATGCAGGCAATCGTCAGGATAATCGTCTTTTTCATCGTCATTCCTCCTCCAGCAATGCCGCGCTGAACGAATCGGCTGACAGCACGTCCTCATAGTCGATATTCAGGCTGATGTTACGCCCGCTGATTTGTTTCTCCGTCATCTCGATGGTCAGCACCTTGTCGTTCGGGAACGTCATTTTCTTGACCACGACCACATTCCGGTAGCCGTGCCGGAACGTCTTGCCCGCCTCCAGCACCAGTGCCGGGGTCAGTTCGATGACCTGTGCGTTGGTCGCCTTGGTCAGTTTCTTGTCTGCCAGCTTCACCCGTATCTCGTCGATGTCGAAGCGGATGTTCGTCCGGTTCTCTATCGAGAAGTCGATGAAGAAATACTCACCCACGGAGTAGATGTTGTTCAGCCGCATGGTCATGCGATGTGCCTTGGTGGCGACGTTGCGGATCTTCGCGGGCGAGTTCCAGATACGCCGGGCGAAGCGTGTCATATCCACGGTGGACATCGAGACCGCCGGGTTGTGATAGGCGTTCCGTTCCTGCAACTGGATTTCCTTGTCAGTTACCGCCTCCCGCACCCGTGTGGTGTAGAGCAGCGCATACTGCGTGCGGTAGCGTTCCGTTACGATAGTCACGATGGCCAGCACCTCGCCGTCCTCGTGTCCGCCCTCTTTCGGTTTCAGGCGGACGATATTGTCTATCGGTTGGTCGCCGACAATCTTATCTGTGGAGATGTCCACGAAGCGTACCGGTTCCGAGGCCGTGATGACCGTCGTTACCTGTTCATTTACCGTAAGTTGTTCCATCTCCTCGTAGGTTCGTTGTGCCTGTACATTCGGCGTTCCCAGCAGCCCTGCCGCCAGAAGAAATGCCGTTACGATTCCTTTTTTGTCCATGTCATTGATTTATTGATTTTGTTTTTCTTCCCTTATCTCTTTTTCCTCTTGTACCTTGTTCCTGCATTCCAGTTCCTCCTGAATCTGCCGCTCGGCAATCTCGCAGTACGCCTGTTCGATTTCAAATCCGATGTAGTGCCGTCCCGTGCGGATAGCGGCCACGGCGGTTGTGCCTGACCCGATACAGTTATCCAGTACAACATCGCCTTCGTCGGTGTAGGTCCGTATCAGGTACTCCATCAACGCCACGGGCTTTTGTGTCGGGTGGTAGAACGCGCCTTTCTTGTGTTCCTTCGGCATGAAGATGACCGAGGTCGGATATTTGTCATCGGCTATGCGTACCGGTGAGAGTTTCATCGTTCCGTAACAACGGTTGGTAAATCCCTCCGTTTTACGCCTCCCGTGATTTCTCCGTTCCGGAGGACACGGTGTCATCTGCGGATGATAGGCCGGCTGTTTTTTATAGAATACCAGAATATCCTCGTGCTGCCGGAGCGGCATACGTTTGGCATTGAGATGTCCCGTCACCCGATCTTTCTGCCACACGAGGTTGTACCGCCATAGCCGGGGTTGCGACAGCATGAGCCATGCGGAGAAAAGCCCCTGCCCGAACAGGATAATGGGGCTGTCCGGCTTGGTAATCCGCCGGTATTGCTCCCACAAGGCTGCTAACGGTATCTGGCGGTCCCAGTTCACCGACGGATTGCTGCGATTTAACACCCCGTAAGGTAGGTCGGCGATTATGGCGTCCACGCTACCATCCGCTATCTGTTTCATGCCCTCCATGCAGTCCATAAGGTAAATGCGATCCGTCTCTATCATATTGCGTCTGTTTTCGGTTCTACAATTTGCCGGGCGCTCATCCAGGTACAGCGTTCCGTCCGGGTTTTCCGGATTTCACACTCCCAGAGGGTATTCTTCTCCACATGTTTGAAATTGACCGCACCGTCTCTCGGCCCGTAAAAACCGGTATGCTTCTGGAAGGCGAATAAGGCAATCCTCCGCCCGTCCACTGCCTGAAAGTTGCATATCAGGGCGAATCGTACCCCTTTGTGCCACCATTCGGTACTTACGAGCTTCCCAACGAATGTTTCGGGCTTATCGGGAGCGATGTAGTCTTCGTAATAGAAGCCGTCCGTTCCCTTATGAAGTTTTGATATATCTGTTTCCATTGTCACTGACCTTTTAGTTCCTGTTTTCCCGTCCGTTCACCAGATACACAAACGTCCCGTATTTCAGCTTCACCTTGTTTTTCTTGATGGCCTTGCTGATGGCGTTACTCGTTTTCTGGTAGGCATTGTTCACCGCCTGCATACCCCATTGGGCGAGGCTGTTACCGTATCCGCTGGTATTCATGTTCATGCTGCCCGACATGGCACTGCTCGCCACGTCCTTGCTTGTCTCGCGGAATTGGCTGATGGGTACGTAAAGTCCTTCCAGCCCGTCCGTATCGTAGATTGACAAGCTGACCTTGACCAGTTCGTCCTCCACCAATATGCTGTTGATGCTTCCTTTTACACGTCCGGAAGAGAAACCGCTGACTGTGGCATACAGGTAAGTACCACGCCTGACCACGCTCTCGTTGATTTCGATGTCGTCCAGCAGGCGCAGCCGCACACGCGAGCCGTCCACGGCCTTGATGTTTTCGTCGATGATCGCCTTGATGAGTTTCGGTTCCCGTGCATCTTTCGCCAGTGTGTTGAAGTAGTCCGAAGTCGTCTTTACCTTCTTCACCACCTCGCTTGCCTTGTCCGTCTCCGCAGGAGCTTTGACCGAACGGCTTTCCTCGTCGATGGTTCCCTTGGTCTGCGTCATCGTGTCCGGCGGAGCCACCGTTGCGGTGCTGTCCGTTGCGGACGGCATGACCTCCCGTTGTCCTCTCAACCTCGCTTCGGCGAGTGCTTTTTCCAGTTCTGCGAGAGCTTCCTGCTCCCGCCTCTTGGCATCGGCCGCTTCCGCTGCCAGATCTTTCTCCTTTTCCTGCCGGTCAAGCAGGGCGATATCCTCTTCGGTGTATTGCGATTCATATTCCTCTTGGTTATCGTCCGGTTCGTCCCGCTCGATGTTGTCCACAGCGGAATAATCTTGTATCTTGCCCCATGATTTGGCCATGTTCTCATACTTGCTGCCGATACCGTCGCCGCCCTTGATTTGGGCGTCCGGCAATTCGGGATTCAGGAACTCGGTCGTCTGGAGTGTCTTGTCCTGTACCTCGGCCTTCTCGGTATGGAACAGGTCGAAAATGAAGTACGACGTGCCGAGAAGGGGGATATAGAGGATAGCCGGAAGCATATACTTCGGCTGCCTGAAATTGATTCTCTTGAAGATATTGTTCATTGTTTCCCTTTAATTGAGTTGCACATACTTGCTTATAGTTCTCTCAAACGGCATATTCATAAGCCTGCCGTTCTATTCCGGCCTTTCCGTACCGCTTTCCTTCGTATCGAATCTTCGTACATGCGGTACGGAAAGCATCTTATGCCGTTCCCGGAGCACGGAATCCTGCATTTCCGTGGCCGTTCGGCGGACTGGATGATGGCAGTACACCACCGTCAGGCGGTAAATATTCCATGTCAGCCCGCAGATGGCGAAGCCGAATACGATGACGAGAAACAGCGTCCGGTGGGCGTTGGCGAAACCCTGTACTTTGGCCACTGCCTTGTCGATACGTGTCGCTTTGGCGAAGCGTCGCCCGGCATCCACGTCGCGTTCGTAGCGCTCCTTGTATTTCGGGTCGTTTTTGTCCGGCATCTTCTCGCCGAACAGCATACGTCTGAATCCTTTGATATTCATAGGGCTGGTAGAGTTAATAGTTGCTTTTTGTCTTTTGCTCGATGTCCTTGTTCAGCAGCGTGCGCCAGTTCACGATGAGCAGCCCGTGCGGGTTGTTCTCCGTCCGGGGTACACGCTTGAGCTGTCCCGCCGTAACCAGTTCGCGCATCAGGATATTGCTGCGCCGTTCGATACGCTGCCGCCCGTAGTAAGTGAACTCCATCTTCTCCTTGTTGAAGGTGATACTGTCGCAGAAAATCGAAAAGACGGCACTCGTTCCCAAGATGTTGGAATAGAAGCCTTTCTCCTTGAGCGTATTGTACTGCGCCAAGCCCGTTTCGTCCACTAAGTACATCGCTTTCTCCATCGTGTAGCGGATGTACTTGTCGTCGGGAGCAAGGGTAAAGAAGTAGTGGTGGACTTTCTTTATGCATCAATATAAGTAGCTATAAAACAAATATTTGCATCGTGCATAAAATTAGAGAGTAACAAATTAGACACAACAGGAGCGATTTATAAGAACGCAAAGGAACATTGCTTTGCGGTATTGGATAATGCTATATAAAGGGGCGATAAATACCTGTTTCCCTAAATCTTTGATTTAGGTATGTGATTGAGTTATTTTTTTATAGAAATACAATTCGAAAGTTGTATTTTCAGGATGTTTGTGTTATCTTTACATCCGAACAAGACAATGTAATCCTTTCAATGAATACAGTGACAGAGAAGATGCCTTGCAGGGCTTTAGAAACCGCACCGCAGCTGGTCGAGACTGGGCAGGATAAAAGGAACTGGTCGCAATGCTCGCGGGCAATTGCCGCCGTCATGTCGAGACGGATGTCGGAACTCGGCTTAACACAGAGAATGCTTGCCGAAAGAATGGACTGCACCCAGCAGTACATTTCCAAGGTGCTGAAAGGTCAGAAGAATATGTCGCTGGAAACCCTATGCAAGATTGAGAATGCGTTGGATATTGAGATTATCAAAGATTTGGATGAAAACGGGCAATAAAGTGGAAATATGGCAAAGGGAAAGATAGAGGTCAAAGCAAGCAAGGAGGTCGCAAATTGCGACCAGTTACCCGAAACAATTGACATCCAGCCGATGATTAGAGTAATCAGAGGCCAACAGGTGATGCTTGACAATGATTTGGCCACACTCTACGGCGTGGAAACAAGAGCCTTGAACCAAGCAGTGAAACGTAACATAAACCGTTTTCCTGACGACTTCATGTTCCAACTCACCAAAGAAGAACTGGATAACTTGATGTCACAAAATGTGACATCAAGTTGGGGCGGCACCCGAAAACTGCCATACGCATTCACAGAACAAGGTATTGCGATGCTTAGCTCTGTCTTGAAGTCACAAACTGCCGTTAAGGTGAATATCCACATCATGCGGGCTTTCATTGCCATGCGCCGTTTTATCGCTACCAATGCCCAACTGTTCCAACGGCTTGAGACAATCGAGTATCACCAACTGGAAATGAAACAGCATCAGGAAGTGACCGACAAACGCATTGACGAGGTTTTCAAGCGTCTGGATGCCGATATTCCTCCAATGCAGGGTATATTCTATGACGGGCAGGTATTCGACGCTTATCGTTTCGTGTCTGACCTGATACGGAAAGCGAAACGATCCATTGTACTGATTGACAATTATGTGGACGACACCGTGCTAACATTGCTCGACAAGAGGGAAAAAGGGGTATCTGCCACTATCTACACGCAACGTGTCAGCAGTCAATTCCAACTGGATGTTGACCGCCATAATGCCCAATATCCGCTTATCGAAATAAGGCAGTTCAGCAAGGCACATGACCGCTTTCTGCTCATTGACGATGAAGTGTACCATGTAGGAGCCTCAATTAAAGATTTGGGCAGGAAGTGGTTCGGATTTACCCTTATGCGGGACATTACGGCAACCGAACTCATCAATAAAATCAAAAAATGACTGTCTTTATGTTCTTTTCTGCTCCCATGTATTGCTTAACATCATAAACATTAATATAAACATAATTATTTGATTATCAGTAATAATACAAATAATTAAATAATTTACATAACAAAAACGAAACAAAATAGACTTAAAACTCACGTCAATTTGTCAATATGACTGTTGCAATAAACCCTATATTAATCGAATTACTTTTCCCAAATAAAACCAACTGTAATTTCCTATATTAAGCACTTGTTTCTGATTATTAAAAAGATTTAGCAGTAAAAAAGAGGCTCAAAATAGAATTTCAAGAACAAAAAACTTATAGATTGAAATCTCTTTAGAAAAAATCCCCTTATTTTGCCCTTTCTTATTAAGGAAATAAGGCTAAAATAAAAGGATTCTTATACTTCAACTTACAGATTAAGGCTGCCTCATTTTTCTATTTTGAGCCTCTTGACTGATTATATTATTGAACCAAAATATTAATTGACTACTTCGGCAGAACTTAGCTTGTCTCATTTAATTATATGGACAACTTTTACATTGTAGGTAGTTGCAATAGAAGAAATGCTTTCTCCCTCACTTTTCGATAAAATACTATTGTTTCTCCTGCTTGATTATTATTTGTCGGAATATTCATCCCGTTAGCCTTGGCTTCATAAAGTTTAATAAGTAAATCTGAAAGCAGCATTTTTTGGTAAACTCGATCACCATTCAAAAAGTGGAGTTCCTTCAACAACATAGCTACTTTGTCCATATACAAGAATAGACCAACCTTTACTCTTAATCACACCATCCACTAACCCTATTGCTCCCGGATATTTGTCAATGGCTTTGTCAATGGCTTCTTTCATATTAGGTATTCCAATAGGCAGGAATAAAATAGTATGGGCTCTGTCCACCCCTTTAACCCGCTGGTTTGCCTTTTGTAATGATGCAACTTTTTTACCTAAAGGTACATCCCTTGTTGAAATAACAGTAAACTCTGTCAATTTGTAAGAACAACTACTCATTCCCACCAGCAGGAGTAATGTTCCTGCTAAAAAAGAAATTCTTTTCATAATTAGAATTGCAGTGTCTTTCAGTTATGTTAAACCACGAAGCGTAGAACTGCAAATGCCACGTTTGAATTGAAAGTTGTAGGAAACTCTGATACGAGTGTGGGATAACAGTCCACTCCATAACGCGAGAATTACTATGCTTCCCTTTGCACCAATATTGAAAATTTCTTATATTTTTCAACTCACAAGATAAGCATAACGCTTCTTCTTATTTTTTCGTATGACCTGGATAGAGTTACCTCAACCCGACATACAAGTAATCAAAAATTCCGGTAATCTCTTGTTACCGAACGACTTTTGTACGTGAAAGTAATAGACGACACGAAATTTTAACTTCTTACCGTCCCGTTTTACCTCTCGTCTGCCGCCTTTTCAAACTTGCCGAGCTTCATACCAGCAGTTTGCCCACCGGATTGTCCGGTACTGTCGGTGGTTTTGTGGGACGCAAATCCTGTACTTGCTCCCCGAAAACATTCGAATATTAACAATCGGGTGGCAGCAAACCGATTCAAGATGTCATGCCCTTGACGGTTACATGCCATTCAAACGATATAATCCGCACACAGACGAACGCCATTCGAACGAGCCGAAGTACATAAAAGTTACTTTTATAACTTATATATGAACCGCTTCATTTTTCCCAAAAGACCAACTTTAGGAGTCGTATAGGATTCTGGTAGTGTGGCACACAATGAAATGCTAATATTATCTTGCCCTCCTGCTTTCAATGCTAATTGAAGCAATGAACGTTGGCACTCATCAATGTTGTCATAGTACTTATACATAACCTTCTCTATTTTACTATCTTTACAATATCCACATAACCCATCAGAACAAAGCATAAAAATGTCTCCATCCTCAATGTTATACGTCAAAATTTCCGGTTCTGGATCTGCATCAACATCTCCTAAACATTTTGTGATAATATTATTATCAGGATGGTTAAAAGCCTCTTCTGTTTTAATCTCACCTTTATCTACTAATTCTTGGACTAATGAGTGGTCTTTCGTTAATAGTTTCAATCCAGAATTGGGATTAAAGCAATAACACCGGCTATCACCACACCATGCCACATAAGCTTTCCCATTTACGATCCAGAGCAACACAATAGTAGTACCTAAACCAACAGAATCAGGAGATTTGCAAACAAAATCAAGTATTGCTTTATTGGATTTAATAATACAATCTTTCAAAAATGTGTAAATACCTATGTCTGAAACTAAAATATTTTCATAGTTTGCATTTCTAAATGATTTTTCTATGTTCCCTATAGCCAACGCAGACGCAATCTCTCCGGCATTAGCACCTCCCATTCCATCAGCGATAATGGAAACTGCCCCCAAAGAAGATATGGTAATATAGTCATTTGCAGAGAGGCAACTCCATGTAGGATTTGCCAGATCCTGACATATAGAAACTGCATCTTCATTATTAGTGCGTTCTTTGCCTATATCAGTTAATGCACATATATTGATCTTCATAAGGATGTATATTACATAATTACTCGTGGTCCATCAGTTTCACCGTTTGTCGGTTTTATTGGCTTTTCTTTTTTCTTAATGGTCACTTTTTCTTTTTCTGCCGGTTTGTTTCTTGTCCTAGCAACAGGTTTATAATACTCAACCTCAAAAGGGAATGCGGCGGGAGGACAACCTTGTTCTAAGATTTGTATTACAATATTATTAACACCTTCCTTCAAAGAATACACCTTGCATTTATGACGGATTTCCGACATTTTCTCGTATTCATAATGTAAAGAATCTGTTAAGATATTAACCGTAGTCGGGTATATGCCATCACTTGCAATTCTCTCGGCATTTATATTGAATACAAATGAAACAGTACCATTCTCAAGTGCCGTCTGACTGTTATCAACATCAACTACAAAATACTTATAATGCCAAGCCTTAACGTCGAATGGAATTTCAGATGACCTTAAACCGTCATAATAGATAGTAATAGGATATTCTATCGTTGTAAGTTCATCTGGTAGGTTAATAGGAATATTCAAGACACAATTATATTCCACAAAATTCCCATTTTCCGTATTCTTATAATTTTTTGATGTCTTGTCTATATCACAGCCGGTTTGGGGATTCACTTCTATATGAACCTTATCCGCACGTAAGAATGTCGGGAAATCTGCTCGAATAGAAGTTTCAAATTTTTGATGCCTAAAGGCTATGTCATTCCCTTTATTCATTCTCAATTTGAATGTTTCATCTTTGACAATCTTCAACATACCAAATTTCCCATTTAGCTTTACCAAAGCTTTGTCCGCAAAACAAGTTGTGACTTCATCAAATTGTGGTGGAAGCATCTCTCCAATGTTATTCCAATATAGCCCAACTAAGTTACCTTCACTTTTAATCTTCAAATCACTATTATAATTTTTCTTCGTTTCTGACCTTCTTTGATAAAAATGTTCTGTTTCATTACGTTTAATGGATATTGGTCTTTTCATTAAATCAAAATATATTGACACTATATCATTTTTGCCATATTTAGCTGTCAATATATATGTTGAATCCGAATTTTGCAAAAAGCATTGTTCTATATCTGAAGTTAGTTTGACCTGCTCTTTCATGTTAGGAGTTGGATTGTCGTTTGCGAAAACCGGAGATAATTCTTTACTTACGCCATTGAAAAAAAACACTTTTGACTTTACTACGACAATACCGATCTTTTCATCATTGACAGATGAAATGAATTGCAAGTCATCATTATCTATTTGTTTTTCTTGGTAAGTAAAGCTAACAGGTGCTCCCTTCTCGTCAATTAAAAAATGACAAAGATCTTTATGCTTTTCCATATTTAAATAAGTATCACAAGTTGCATATCCGTTAAAATACGGATATGCATTTGTGTATTTTCCTTCCATGATATTTCCTTCAGTATCAACAAACCTAAAATACGGTCCATTTTGGACTAGAAGTTTTCCGTTAGAATAATAAGGATAATTGTGTGCTACATTACAACCCTCAATTCTTATATTCTCTCCGTGTTGTTTGTATGCCATTAAAATTCGAGATGTTCCTTGCGTTACTGATAGCGCAATTCCTTCCTTAAATGGAAATAGCTCACCTTTGCATGAGATAAGCCGTTGCCCATCCATTGTCCAAATTGTTTTTACACCTGCGGAATCCGTCATAACAGCATCTATTCCATTCACCAATTGTATTCTTTCATACAAAGGCGGTATCAGCCACTTCGCAATTTGTGCCTTTATATCCATTAGGCTCCAAAGACAAAATAAAATAAATGTAATTCTTTTCATTTCCTATATTATTTACTTGAACGTTTCCAATGATTGATTGATTTTTTGTAAAAGGACAGAATCATTTGATAATACTGCCCATTTCTTTGACTGAATTAAATACATTTTACCTTTTATCATGTTAGATCTAATTATCTGATTAGGATTTACATAATAACAAGCAAGCCTATATGCTGCTTGTGCGTTTATCTCTGCATACGTAGAATCATTGAGTTCTAATATTTTTGATAATAATGCCAATGCCTCATTACTATATCTATCTATTTTAGGTAAATATAAACCATCTTTCTCGTCTTCAAAGATATCAATACCCAACAATTTTTTCCGTTTTAGCGATTCATCTTCTATATACCACCCATACGTATACGCCATTTGGTATATAGCAGGTATATACCTAATATTACTCAGACTATCCATAAGTGTTACACCGCGCTTTACAATAGTCGAATCATCACTACTGATATCTATCAATGCTATTTGATATAGTTTTTCTATCGAAAACTTGTTCGGTTCTGATTTTTTGAATAAAAATACTATTGCAATAATAATTGCAGCAATAATTCCAATTCCGAGTAGCCAAAAATATTTTCTATGTGCCCTAACCGGATATTGCTTTGTAATAGCCGCCTCTTTAATTGTCTTAGCAGACGGCCTGTTACCTGGCTCTATTGCTAAACAATCGGAAATTAAATGTTGTATGTCTGAAGGAATATTGGGAATGGGCAAAATAGGACTGGAATTATCGATTTGAGATTTTCCACCTTCCTCACCAAATGGCACTTTCCCTGATAGTATTTCATATAAAGTGGCTCCGAATGCCCAAATATCGCTTTGAGACATGGGGACTGCATTTTCTTGGAATCTTTCTGGAGCCATGTAGGCCATAGTTCCACTATTTTCTTCATCGCGATAAAATTCATGCCCTCCTTTACGTTTTGAACTAATGCCAAAATCAGTAATAGCGTAATCTCCATTATTATCTATTAAAATATTGGCAGGTTTTATATCTTGATGTATTATGGGCGTTTCATTTGTATGCAACCTATTCAGCCCGGAAGAAACATCAAGTATGAATTTCCAAATATTATCAGGAGATAGTTGTTTCCCAATTAGTTGCTCAGAAGAACCATTTTTACAATAAGGGAGTACTAAATACGGGATTCCATTAAAGATGGAGAACCCCGTAGGTTGCAACAAATTTTCATGACGACATTCATAAACGATTTTGAATTCATCTCTAAATCGCTGTTCACCATCAATATCTAAAGCGTTCTTGGGACGATATATTTTTATAGCCACAAGCATTCCTGAGTCAGAGCTTGAGGTTCCTTCTTCTGAATCAATTGATGAGTCTATCGTATTTGTGTCTATTGCAAGCCAAACATCCGCAGTTCCCCCCTCAGTACTTAATGGACGCAAAAGTTGGTAATGTCCATCAAATATTTTAGTCTCACTTTCATGTTCCCGGATTTCTATCATCTACATTTAATTCTTCAATGGTTGAATATCTATTTATAAAAAGACAATTATTTGATTACGAATAGCTTATACAAACTTCAGTATCTTATATTGATTAATAATGTTCGCATAAACAAATTACTTGTTCCATTTCGGGATAATAACAAGTGCCTTTTGGTTGCTAGGTATAGTTTTCATGTTTTTTATTTCGGCAACAATTTTCTTATTCACAGCAAGACTAGAGCTATTTGCAGTCAAATCGACATAAGTTATTAGCCCATTTTTGCCATCAAATGTAATACCTATATTTGATTCAGCTAATGATTTTTTATTAGTGAAAGCAAAGTATCTATTTGAAACGTCACTTCCTTTTTCATAGTAATAATATATCCTATTTATGAAGTTCAAAGCTTCTTGCCAATCACAATCTGCTTTTAAGAATGCACTTGCTGTGTATACTTTATCATCACTCAATGAAAAAGCAACAAATTCAATATAACTGTTTTCCTGAGAAAAATATTGACTGGTTGTAGTTTGATAAAAAGGTTCTCCATATTTTTGCTTCAATTCATTGAAGGTTTTTCCAAAATTTTGTGTGTAATCCTCCCATAGGTCATTAAAAATAATCTTTTGATATTCAATAAGATTTATTTTTGGAGAATAGTATACAGCCATAGGTAGTATTTGTGGATTCGTCATATCAAAATACATGTATGTACCATTATCTAATGATTGGTATTCGTATTTTCCGCTCAGATACTCGTGTATTTCTGCTTCCCTTTCATCTTCATCTTTCACTGTCGTTTTTACACTAATCTGTACGCTTTCAACATTTTTGTTGTCATCAAGCCATATCATTGCCATTTCTGCATAATCATTTGCTATAATGGGATAATAGACGCAATTTTCTATAGGTGTAGCATGGATGCAGAAATTAGGCCATTGCTTTTTTACTTCTTCTTCATTCATATTTAAGGCAGAAGAATAATCTGGAAATAGATTGACTGGATCCACAACATTTACTTCTACATAGGCTATACCATTGTCTGTGATTACATTGATGTATGTTCTTCCTGCTTTAGACTTTGTTGTAATTTCACCAGTACTTGAATTGACAACAACCAATTCTTCATTGTTTGACTTATATTCTTTGATAACGGCATTCGGAATCATTTTGTTATATTGTGGAATACAGGATTCATCAAAAGACAAATTAACATTTCCAATTAATTTATGGTATGTATACCTACCACTAAAAGTGTTGTCATCATTATAGTATGATGCAGTATAAGAATAATCATTAATATCTTCAATTACAGCATCTTGATATGTAATACCCCCTAAGACATTTTGATAGGTAAATGTAAACTTTTTGCTGCCTTCAGTATAATAGTAAGTACCTTCCGCATTTTCTTGCGTTTCATATGGATACATGGTTATATAGGACAAATAAAACTTCATGTTGCTTAGAAATTTTTGCTTTTCCCAAATGCCATTGCCGAGATCATCATAAACCCATTCCCCAATAATTAGAGAAGGTGTTGGGTCTGGAGTTGATTTCTCGTCATCGCTACAAGAAGCAAGCACGCACACACATACTAATAATAAGAATAACTTTTTCATAATGAATTGTTTAATATTTGAATTTAATATCTAAAAGTATATCCGATTCGTATTTGTAAATAGTGATTATTTTGTCTATACCCTGTCATCTTAGAATAGGCGTTTTGATTAAAAATCATCCATCTATCACCATCCCAATATTTCTTATTTGCCATGTTAGTCAACATCATGCTATATTCAATGCCGAAACTTATACCTGCATATTCATATGCGATTCCGGCTTTTGCTCCAAAATTAAGTCTATTAAACGGAGCCTCATCTAAGATTGCATCATTTGGAATCATTACATCGCTACTACCTATCACATTAGCTTCTGAATACTTTACCGTTTTACCAAACAAATCCATTTCTCCAGATCCAATGAAGTGTACAGCTCCCCCTTGACTAGAAGTGGTGTGCGTCTTGTCATTATATATTTTTAAGTTTTCACCATCATAACCTCCAGCAATTTTCATCTTTGCGTTTAATCCATAACTAATTGAAGGTCCTATATTGAATTGAAGGTGACTTATTCTTGACAGCGGAATCCTATACGATACCAAAATTGGGATTTCAAGTATATTCATGTTATAATTTTCCTTGTATTTTGAATGTATTAATCCCTTTTTATACTCTCCCATAGCAGTAATTTGTGTTTTCCTTTCATACGTTCTATCAAACTCATTTTTGTATGAATAGTGGAGATAATTCATACCAGCCATTAAGTATAGATTTTTATATAAACGTATATCTGCACAGACACCAATAGAGAAACCTCCTGATGAAGAATAAGAAGCAGACTCTTCATCATTGCCAAGTGCATAATTAACAGGACTACCAGTAAATTCTCCACCTGACGATGTATTTATAAATGGTAATAAATAACCAGCGTTAACTCCGAATGAAATCGCGCGACCACCGATGCCAAAATTGGGAATAATTGCAACTAATGGCTTGGGGTCTTGACTAACATTGATGCCCAGAGTTTGTTTTCCTGTTGTTACATTAACGCTCGCTTCACGATTCAAGTTTATAGGATCATTAGGAGTACAATGAATCTTAAGTAAATTATCTGCAACCTTTGTCACTTGGCACCAATGAGGGAAATCCCCAAATCTCCAATCTTGGGCATCCGTCATGATATTGACATATTCATCACCTCCGTCTGGTCCAAAATGTATGTCATTTTTTGAAAATGCAAGATGATCTAACCCCGCTCCTTGGTGAAGGTTGATTATAATGGTTTTTGTCGTGCTTTCAACCTTAATTTCAGCAGATCTTTCAACATTCTTATCATTAGCCAATGCTGTTAACTTGATTTTTCCATCCTCTTTAACAGAAATCACCCAACTTGGAACCTCCTTAATATCCCAATTGGTATTTGACCTAATTTCAATGGTATTGGTTTCTCCTTTATATGGAAAAGTTAAATTCTCAACAGACGGTACCAACAATTCAGGTGCTTTTTCATTCTTCACGGTGACTGTTTTTGATTTGCCTCCCATTCTAACAATCACTTCACATGTACGATCGGCATTATCTTCATTTGCATCACTTACAATATAAACCTTGCCTTTTTCTTTCTTTATCTTACACCACGTGACGCTATTATCACTGACGGCAGCAGTCCATGAGCCATTACCGTCGACTGTAATCACGTCCTGACCACCTTGATAAGGTATCACTACTTCATTATCCGACAAAGAAAATGGCTTTACTGTATTAGGTTTTCTAAGAATACGGTTAATCCATGCAATTCTTTTCTCACTGTCTGGGACATAGAGGTTATTACCGCAATTAATGACTTGTTGGAATTTTGATTTGGCTTTTTCCAACTTTCCTTGGTCCACCAATGTGTTGCCTTCTTGATATAACATCTTACAACTTTGAGCAGACAATTGCATACTGCAGAACAAGGCTAACGATGTCATCAAAATTAAAGTTCTAATCATAATTTATTGATTTTATTTTTTATTATATCTGATATGCCGCCCCGTTTTTTTGAATATATATCAATTTGGGTAGGTAAATCTTCTTGCGTTACGAAATCGAGAGTATCACAAACTCCTTTATATTCTTCCAATACAGTAAATATTTCTCTAATTGAAGTGATTCTGTTCTGAATACTGTCCCTCAACAATTTATTATTAAAAGTTTCTTTTAAAGCCTTCGTATAATTTTGATCTGCATCGTTGAGTCTATTTCGGGTTATTCCATAATTTATATATTCTATTTCATTTATTTCCTGCTTTTGCAGTATAAGGATAGAGTCTCCTTTGTTCTTGTAGATAGAGAAAGGATCAAGCGGTTTGGGATTTGTTCGCCAAATAATCAGTCCTATAAGTGATAATCCAATCAATAGTAGCACACTTGATACCAAAATAGAATTGCCCTTTTTACCTTTTTTGCGCGCATATTCGGCTACATATTCTGCGGAAGGGCGTCTCTTTGGATCTGCGTCTAAACAGGCATATATAATCTTTATGATCCTCTTGGATATAGCGTTTTTAATTACCGGTATTCTTTCTCCTTTCAATTGGGCGGCTCCCCCCTTATTCCCAAAAGGGACATCACCAGTCAACAGTTCATAAACGGTAGCTCCCAAAGACCAAATATCACTGCTTGTGTCGGGGATATATCCTTCCTTAAATCTTTCTGGCGGCATGTAAATTGTAGTGCCGCTGCTTCCATTATCCAAGTACCTTTCGTCTTCTACTCCAGACTTTATACTAATGCCAAAGTCTGTAATACAATAGTTTCCATTCGTATCAATCAGAATATTTGCAGGTTTTATGTCTTGGTGTATTATTGGAGGATTAATAGAATGAAGATAACTTAATCCAGCAGAAACATTTGCTAAGAATTTCCAAATGTCATCTTCATTATCCAGATTACCAATAAGTGATTCTGCCGAACCGTTTTCACAGAATGGCATAACTAAGTAAGGCATCCCTTCACAGATAGAATAATCTGTGGTTGGCAACAAATTTGCATGGTGGCAATTGAAAATCGTTTTAAACTCCGCCCTGAAACTCTGTTCACCGTCTACATCGAGAATATTCTTGGGCCTATATATTTTGATAGCGACAAGAACTCCTGTTCCGTCAACCCGTACTACATCATCAGTATCTTCAGATATTTTCGTATCAACGGACTCATAATTTTCAGCCAACCAAACATCAGCAGTTCCTCCTTCAGTACTTAATAATTTGATAAGCCTATAACGCCCATCAAACAAAAGTTCTCCATTTATGTATTTACCTAAATTTTGCATTTTTATTGTAGATACAATACATCACCTTCCCTCAACTTCGAAAAGATATCAATACCATTCAATTTAGCTAATGAGGCCAATCGTATACCGAAATGCTGAGATATGTCATATAAAGTTTCATCACCCTTGACACGATAAGTTTCTTGAAGCCCCAAATATTTCTTTTTCTTTTTCTCTAAATAAACGATGTCGCCTTCTTTCATATCATCCGATGTGGATAGTTCATTATACTCTAATAGTTTCGAAAGGGAGATGTCATGTTTTTGTACAATTGAAACTAAATTTTCACCAGGGTACAAAATCGTACAACGTATACCATTTATATCCACAACATACTTTTTTACGATATTGGTGACCTCTATTTCTTCTTCACTTTCTTCCGAATCACTCAATATGCATTCTGTATCAAAGACAGGTTGCAGTGTAGATATTTGTTGAGTTATTGTTACTGTTTTTCCCGCACGTAGTTTCACACCTCCATTGATAGCATATAATTTATAGGCATCAATGAATCCGATCAAAGCTTTCGCATAATTTCTAGCTGTAGCATAACCTGCCTCTTGAAGCCCTATAGCCCATGCACGATAATCATATACACTTTTTGAAAATAAACTGTTATACCTGCTGTTGTTCTTTAAAAATTGTACATGGTCACGAAAGGACTCTGTCGCTGATGAATATTTACGAAAACGACTTTTCTGTTCTTCGTCATCCCATGCAAGATATACGGGACCGGTCCATCCCCCGTATGCTTTCACACCAAAATGATTATTGGCATTCCGTGTCAAAGCACTTTTGCCCGCACCTGATTCCAATATACCCTGTGCAAGAGTAATTGAAGCTGGTATGCCATATTGTTTCTCCTGCTCCAAGGCGATTTGTTTGTATTGGGAGATATATGATTGAATGTCAGAGGTGGACTGAGCCATTACCATCATCTCAACAAATGACAACAACGAAATAATCAGAAGACACCTCATTTCGGCCAAATTGTAGTTTGAGGATTAATTCTATAACCCAGCCTATAGTTGCTTATTCCTTTTCTTTCCAATCCAAACGACGGATTATTAATCCGTTTCGAAGCGAATGGTTGTGCATTTAGGTGGTCAAAATTCAAGTTGTAAGTACAGCCTGTGTCAAGTTTCCTGTTCGCACTCCCCGAATGAGAATCAATATCCTTGATTATTTTTTTTACTTTTGAAACATTAAAATTGCTTCCAAAGGTACGAATAGCACATAGTGTTTGAATAAAGTTCGGATTCTTTTTTAAGATATCCAATATCATAGCACCAACTTTTTCAGCCACTTTCGAACTACCTTTCACACCCATTTTAGCACCAGGAATACACCCTATAAGTTCTAACAACCCACCAGGGATATTTCCTGAACAAAAACATACTATTGCATTAATAATAGAACAGACTATTCCTATCGGACCAGGAACAAAACTAAGAATCTGACTTGCCGTCAAAGACAAGTTAGCGGCACTTTTTGACAGTTTTTTTGCCGTGGGCAACAGAATACTTACTTCTCCCCCTTTTTTTAATGTCGGAATAAGTTCTAATTCTAACACTCTCAGAATATTATTCCATTCATTTATGAAACTCGGCTCTATAAAAGGGTTGCGTTTTGTAATAATAGGAGCCACCTCATTCTTACCTTCGGATTTCAACAATTTCAAAACATTCGTAAGATCTATAGGAGGTATTTTCATTCTTCTTCGTTATTTATCAAGCATATCTTAATTGGCATCGAAATGCATGAATGGTTAATAATGTTTCTATATAGTCTATTCTCTAAATCTACATCTACTGCCAATAAGTAGTTCTTTTTGTCCTTGAACTCAATATCCACATACAATCCACGCTGAAGTGAATCCCGTCCGGCTGTACCTGCTATGTGAATATTCACGAAGATTCTTTTGAACTCCTCCTTACCATAGATGGCTATCAACTCTTTTCTGACAAAAGCCTCAACGTCCATTTTAGTATATAGACGGTCGTTGGTCAGCGAATAGTAGCGAATAAGTTCATACCGCTGGTCAGCAGTCGCCTTGTCTTTACCGCCCGATGCGGAGACTACAACAGGAACATTGCTCTCTATTACGGGAAGTTTCTTACATTCCAATTTAGATGAATCGGAATTGACTGTTACATCAAGCATATTACCTAAAGCCCCCTGAGTGGTCAAGAAAGAGATTTTTGTAACAGAGTTGTTAGTTGATTGCCTGATATTCTTCATCACGTATGTACCACTGTCGAACTTAAACTTGTCATTCTTTTCACCTACTGATTTTGCGATTTTATTCACAAGCTCCTTCAATCGCTTGATATCCTGCCCATCTTTCAATCCGTTGTATTCTATAAAGGCATAATAATCTTCCACAAAATGATTGTATAAATTACGGATATCCCGGTACAAGTCGCCATGATGGTAGCAATGCGCATCAAAATCCCGTATAACAAATTCTTCCGATGTCATGGAGAAACCCTGTTTGTGTGCAGCATTGCTTGTTTCGAGTACCGACACGAAGAAAGAATCATCTTGTTTTTGAAGTTTTGCCACAGGAGCAGCCTGTGTTAACGTGACAGAATTTAGCTCTACGTTAACAATAGGGATGGCGTTAAGGATTACTTCGCAATCATCATTCACGATGTAGTTTTCCGGAAACTCCACTTGAAGCCACAAAGTTTCTTCATTGAAACAGTTCAACACATCACTTTCCAGCCAGTTCTGGAAAACACGGGGATAGGCCTTCTTCTTAAAGAGGTCTCTATTGCGAATCTTATCTGTTATAGTAACCAACACACCATCAGGCAGTTCTTGAAGTCTCTCTTTCCAGTATTCAATGATAGACAAAAATTTTGTTGACATCTGCTGTGCATCGAAAGGCTCCAACATTTCAATATCTTCCATCCGATTCATCGTGCTGAATCCTATGGATTCAGCCGAGTTTCCTATAACTGATATCGCTTGTGGATATACATTATCCTTTTGGTTTAAGAAGAACGAAAAGCCCTCAAGCGACTCAATCTCGGCCTTTGTATGAATACCTATCCAAAAAGTGTTTGGCTTTTCCATCTGAATCTCGTAAGAATGTTTCTTACTTGCCAGTCGGTTTTGCGTGAGAACATAGATATCTTCGTATGGAACGAGCATATTTTTGAAAAGTGGCAGATAGCTTATTGTCGTTTTGCTCGACTTTTCTTTATATGTGAATGACACCCCAGAACCAATCTGAATGCAATCGCTGTCTTTGTTCTTTTTAAACATAGGTGAAACTACAGCTAAAGCCGGCATGGCTTCAACTTGTTGCATAGGAATAAAGTCCTCACAGAATCGGTCGATTAACTTTTGGTCAAAATTGTCAATCACATCACGGATTTTCTGTGTTTCATATAACAAGGCCACCAGCATCATCTTTGCAATCGGATCCATAAGTTGATAGTCAATCGGTTCCGACATCATTGACTGTAAATGTGCGATTACGTCATTTATTCTTTTTTGTAATTCAATATCCATTGCTATATTTTGATTTGCTTAACAGTTGGTTCCATCAAGAAACTGACATCTTTTTTATAAGGCGCGAGTGTTCCGAGACCATCATCAAGCATTCCTGAAATCCGAATGGTAACTTCATATTTTGAAAGCAGCTTATGATTCAATTCACGCTCTGTTTTTATTGATCCCAATTCTATTGACACACCTACTTGTTTCAATTGCGGTTCGTAGGCATTCAGACTTTTTTCAATACTTTCCTTACATTCCTTCAATGTGACCTCACTGTAAAGTCCATTGCTGTAAGTTACGTTCTGTCCATGGTTGAAACTAAGGAAATGCACGTTAGAATACTCATGATTCCAATACTCAAAGCCAAAATCATCGTCCGCTATGAAACTGCCTTTAGGCGAAAACACGATCAGTTCAATAAAATTGTCAATCATGGCGATTCGTTCATCCAGACTTCTCGCTATGATCGTTGAACCGTTTTCGTAAGTTAAAGGTGTTTTTATAAATGCCATTCTTATATCTGCTTACCGGCAAAAGAGTTGCCTTTCCTAATCTGTACGTTATAAGTCTCCACCTCGGAACATATTCCATCTTTGTATGCGATGACCTTAATAGTTACATTCTTCGGTGGTTCTTTGTGCCAATCATCTGTAAATCCACTCTCAATCATTATTGTATTGCCGGATTTTGAAGATTGGTTCGGCATACTTCCATCAATCGTATAATAGATGGTGGCTCCCGGGGCATTGTTTGTAACCTTTATTTGTGCGCTGCCGAATTTTATTATCTGGCGCAGCTGACTTTTATCTATGGAAGGTGCGGGAAGAGAAGGGGGGGCTACCTGACAGACCGGTTCCGTACTGAATGTCTTTATTTTTTCATTGATTGAGTATGACAAATTTACACCTTTACGTATGATTTCGTAAGCGTTTTTGTAATTACAAGAGGTGTTGATGAAAGAAATGTACTGTTCAGGATTGCTGACAGTGATATATTCATCCAAACAACATGCGCAATAGAAAGCACTTGCCAATTGTTGTAAACAGGACAAGAATGTCATAGGTGTCATCGTGTCCTGTTCCTTGTCCATTGTGATCATCAGCTGTTGGACCAATGGCCAAAAGATTTTCACCGCATCTTTCTTCTCCGTGAATAATTGCTGCGGAAGCCCTGAGTTTATGTCTTTTAGGATATGAAGGAATTTCTGGGCCTGTTCCTCATACTTGGAATGCGATTTCACGTACAGACAAGGAGGAACAAACTCCTCTTCATCTGTTCGCCAACAATACTCGTCATAGAGTATTCTCGCTATAGGCAATGAATTGTCTGGAACCGGACTGTTTTCTTCAATAACAATAAAACCGTATTGCGTTTCACACATTCCGTCATTGGTATCTCTTATGCCGTCGAAAGCCGAGATACAGAGATAAAACTTTGAATTTGTGTTTTGCGAAGGCAAAATGGCACGGGTGTCAAAAGTATTTGTATAATTCGTGTCATATTGAACATCTATCAGACTTCCATTTTTGGTAAGTCCGACACAATCGATGAATGCAACATCTATCACCTCATTATTGATATCAACAGACAAGTTAAACTTCCTGACGCTGGGTAAAAGTCCCATACGACCACAGGTACTTAAAACAAGTCCTTTTGAAACCAGTTCTTCTGTACATTTATCCGAAAGGGCGAGAATCTCATCCGTCAGTCTCATGCCCTTTTTCCACATAATCCTCTTTGGCATATCAAATATTTGTATTAAAATTCAAGTAGTTATAGATTGTCGTATCAGAAACTCTTAATGGAGTTGCATCCTTGGATATGTTAAATTCTAAAATTGAATCGACAGACAGAAAATAATCTTGTACAAATTGTCGGTATATCTCCAGCTCGTCAACAAACGACAGGAAATCTACGTCGCAGTCGGTATCAGACCAATGCGATACGGTATAAGATACAACCGGCTCAGAATATTTGTTTCCGAGATAAGTTGAACCAAGACTATTTCCCTCCGAACAATCGTAACGGGGATTTTCATCCCGAAACTCCATATTTACATTTTGGGTACAAACTGTAATCCCCTCGTCATAAAAGACTTTTCTCAACAACAATGTGATAAGCGTTCTGTTTCCTCGGATAGTCTTACAAGCGGTTATACATGGAATCGTTCTTTTTATGAACCTGTTTTCCCTTTGTTCGCTTGTCAGGTTGTCCAATAGGATATTCTGCATTACGAGGTCAGATTCCGTATATTTGTTGAAGTGTTCCCTGACTTGCATCCGTAACTGGAAGAGCAATGTATCTATCGGAGCGAAGAATTTGTAAGCCTGTTCCTTTTCTTTTTCTTGTTTGGCATACTCCTCAGCGAACTTTTGCTTTTTATCCCGTTCCGGAATATGGTCAAATCTGTCAATGTTATGAAACAGATATTCCGGTAAAGAGTTATACAAACTATTCCGTCCTAAATGCAGAACCAATTTGTCTTGACTCTGTTCAATCTCCAAAATGTCTTTGTATGCATTGCGCTTATGCAATCCGCAGAATTTCAAGAAGAACGTATTCTCGGGGTAAAGTTCCATGAATACCTCTACATTTATGTCCTGCGGGAGACCTACCGGCTTGATAGCAGTCTTATAATCCGTAGTATTTTGCATCTTTGCTTAATTCCACATATCTTATTCCTTTTTCTGTTGACACCTGAATGATGTCGTATGGAGGGATGCCAATTTCTTTCAATGAGAGTTCCATATAAGGAAAATCACTATCAATATTTTCATAGAAACATTTATGAAAAATAGTCCTATAACTAAGCTTTCGCAATTCATCATTGGATTGGATTGTTTCTTCCAGTTTTGACTCTGGAATATGCAATTCAAATTCTCTCTCCGGCCTATCAGATATAATTTTATCAATGAACTTGTTATTTCGCATATTAATCTCCACAACGTTTGCAGCAAGTATTTTCTTTAGTGTAATTAGCACATCCTTAACCTGCATGTCAGCAGACAATTCTTCATTATAAATGATTGGTGACCAACATTCATGAGCAGGACAATTATTTTTCCATGAAGAATATTTGTATGTGTTTATTGTATTAGTCATACCTTCAAAACGCCACATTTTACCTAATAATGTTTTAAATGGTGTCGGTTCCTTTTCCGACGAATGAATAATCTTCATGGCTTCTTGTGCTTGCATAGCACCAACAATTGATGCACTGATAGGTGTAGTTGCAACCCGTCCAGCAGATGTTTGCGCCCTTACTACATCTGCACAACCTGTTCTTAACATTATGTGGTTGAATTCTTCTCGTGAAAGATTGCATTCATAGCAATTAACCTTGGGAGCATACACCTTAACAACCCCCGTCATGTTTTCAATGCTTCCGTCAATCCAAGTTTTCCCGATGCGCATACAAAGCCTATTTAACAAATATCTTGCAATTCTACTATCAAGACATCCAATGACGACATCTACATTTTTATATATACCTAAACCAACATCGGAAAAAAGATTCCCCACAATAGAATAAACTTTAATTTGCGGATTAATCTCCATTGCTCTTTTAGCGGCAACTTCGGCTTTATAGGCGTGATTGTATGCATCTTCCTCTCTGAATAAAACAGACCTCGTTAAGTTTGATAGCTCTATACGGTCAAAATCACATATATAGATTGTGCCGACTCCGAACAAAGTGAGGTTTTTTATCACCTCATTTCCTAATGCTCCTGCTCCTACAACGAGGACTTTGGCATTTTTAACTTTATCTTGTTTGAACCAGGAGAGGAGTGTAAATACACCTTCTCCCCATTCATATTTTTTTGTTTGCATACTCACATGCTATAATTTAGAAAACATACCCAAGCCTTGCACCGACAAAAACACAACCAATTCTTTGTTTGAAGATGTTGTCTTCCTCTTTTACACAACTAATACGATATTCTCCAAACACACCGATTTTTATCAAATGCTCATTCACTGGAATGTAGCCACCGATTTCTACTTTCGGTGCGATGTACAGCCCATTCTTTTTCTCAGCATTAATTTCTTTACCATCCTTAATTTCTTTTGCACTTATGGTAGAGTAATATGTAGGAGTAATACCTACACTAGCAAACAGCGATGATTTGGTGCGATCCAAATTTGCAAATTCAGCAGACAAAGGAACTCCCACTTCAAATAATACATCTTTGAGATTGTTCATTTTTTCATTATAATGACCATAAGAGAACATTACTATACCTCCATAATTTAGATACACACAATTGCCAATCCTTGCCTTTGCTGATCCATAAAGTCCAAAAGTGTTGAATGCTCCTCCAACATTAAATCGTGGAAGTGAACATGAAACTCCCAACTCAAAGGCTTTTTTGATAGGCTTATTCTTTTTGTTTTCGATAATAACAGTATCCTTCTCTAACCCGAAATATTCATAGAGATTCACACCTTTTTTCAAACGGAAATTTACATCTCCTTTACCTAAGTAATCCACCTCGTATGGACCTACTTGAAAATTGTCTGTTACGACTTGACCTTTTGCCATTACAGCAACTAAAACACTGCACAGAATAAAAGCGATTTTTTTCATTTTTCAAATTGAGCTTAAAATTAATTATTCAGTTTCAACGTATTGGAAAATAGTATCGCCTATCTTAAATGTGTCATTGTTTGATAGTACATTAGGTTTACCAATACTTAATTCGGCTCTCGTATTATATATTACGCCAGTAGCCAATGGCTTTATCATCGGCAATTGTTTTTCATGATCAATAAACAACTGGGCATGTTCTTTTGCTACTTTATTGCTTTTTTCCCAGTTCATTTGTATTTCACAATCTCCTGTCATACCAATAGAGACTTTATTACCTCCCCCTGTTGCATTCATCCATTTATGTATAGGTATTCGCTGTCCAGCTCTAACGCCATTCTGAATGACAAGAAAATATTTCTCAGCCAACATTCTCACTGTTACAAGAGATACACCCAAGCCCCCACCATAAATTATAAAATCCAAAAGCATATTCATCCAAGGCCAACTTACACTGGTAAGGCTTGAGAAATACAATACAATAAATCCGATAATGGAAGAACAACCGCCGCCAATCAAAGCACTTTTAAGAGGTATAGAAGACTTGAATGTAAGAGCAAGAGGAATACAGACAGAGAAAAGAAAATAAGCGGGGAACGAACAATACCAAGGGATATAGCTTACTTGTATTAACGTCAACAGAGAACATAGGATGTCTGCGCCAATAGCGAAGGCTATCATACCAATAATGCCTGTAAATAAAGACAACGCAAGAATCTTCATACAAATCTTCCAATCTTTTTTTCTATACTCATCGTTATATCTGAATATCAATGATAGGAAAAAGCCTAATAATAAGCCAATAGTAAGAAATGCCGAAGTTTTACTTTCACATTCAAGGGTCAAATTCGGCATACTATCATTTGGTCTATAGAATATGTCGACAATAGCCTTTGATATGCTTTCCAAACTTCCGCATCCCACAAGTTCAAAGAAAACCCAACTGATAAATCCTGCACATATACCAGCAATTGTTTGATGACATTCTTTAAGCGACTTCCATGTAAACAGCTCTTTCCATTCCACATGTTCTTGTATGCCCACTTTACAGTTCTGTCCATATTCCGCACATTTATAGCCATTTTGTTTCCAACAATGAACATGCATGATATGTTTGCATCTAACTACAACACTTTGCCCTTCGATAATTTGCTGTTTACAATAATGACAGATTCTACTTGAAATATTCTTTTCCGGAACATACTTCGTATAATATTTGGCTTCAAATGCTTTGGATCTAAACAAAGGAATCAAAACCTTCATTATAAGGAAAAAGAATGCAATAGTCAGAATAGTAACAATGATAGCGACAAGGTACTTGTATGCAGAATCAGATGTGGAACTATCACGATCCGGCCACGGTCTTTCTGCTGAACCTATAGCAAAATCAGCATTTCCAACTATGTCGCCTTTCCATTCTGCTGTATATGATGTTTTTCCAAAATAGGTATTTGATGCAGGGACATCATATGTAAAAGAGAAATCGTACATTTTATCATTTACAATTTCTTGGAAGTCGAACAAAACTTGAGCCATGTCGTTGGCGGGTTTATAATCTCCAATTCTACCTTCAACTTTAGGATTGCAAATAGCCATTAATACGTTCTCAATTTCAATATCCTTACCTTGCTCTGTATAAAAGAAAGCATATACTGTTGGTACTAAATGATTTTTATCTTGTTGGTATTCATTTACCTCGACAAAAGCAATGTCCTCTTCAAATGAGGGGCTTTTATTACCTTCCGTAAAAACAAAAAGAATATTCTTATCTTTATTCTTAGAGGCTCGTCTTGATATAACAGAGTTTCTTACATAGTCTGACTCTCCAACTATCAAGTTCTCTTTTTCAGTACTCGTTATACTGAATTCTGCTAATTTTGAATATAAAGCTCCGTATAGATATTTATATTCAGAAGACTTTGCAAAAAACGGTTCAAATGTCTTAAGGTTCTCCGGAGTTACAAGTTTACTTGATGTAACTTCATCACCAAAGAATGAAAGATATACACATCCTTTAGGAGAAATATTCACCAACTGAGATATTGCTTTATAAATCTGGGATTTCCCATCTTGTGGAATACTTAAATCCACTAATACCGAGAATGTATATTCTGCAGGTATGCGTTCTCCCGTGGTTACTGAGCTAATCTTACAAGAAGAAGGTGGTATGAGATTTCCCTCTTCTTTTACCACAAGATAATTTTGTAGCAAATCAGCAGGAATGTTTTGAACTCGTTTTCCTGTGGCATCCAAAACATTAAAATATAGCGTTAGAAAGTCGTTCCCGACACCATATTCGTATCTTTTGTCGCAAAATTTAATTTGTTTTACGTCCTGTCCATAAATAGGCATGATAGCTGTAATCAGCAGATACAGCATTATCAAATACCGAACTATCTTTTTCTTCTTGTCCATATTTTTAAGTCTTCTAATTTTTCTTCTCCATAACAAGTCTCATCCATTGAAAGCTGACCATCTATAACGGGTATTGATGTAAGAATATCCTCTGAAGTCGAGTAAAATAAAATGAATTTCATGTTTCTGAAATCATTTGCTATTACTCTTTTGATTGTTGGAATGCTACAATGAGAACCATTGATATAACAACCTAACAGTTCATTGTCTGGAATTATCTTTTCTTGGGATATAGATGCCAAAATATACTCTGTTTTCCCATTCTTTTTGCACATATATCCATGTACCCATGCAAGAAGTCCATTCTCTTGGTTTGTTTGCAATTGGCACATGTCAATAATAGTTCCATTAGATAATTCAATACCATAGTGACTTTCAATGCGTTTAGTCGCTTTTTGCATGATATTACGATAGTCTTCTAATTTAAACGATGTCCTGTCACTTTCAACTGCCCATTTATGCAATTCTTCCAACGAATACATCCGTTTTAAATCTGCTTTTGAGTTAATACTTAAATCATGCTTAAACGTGAATATTCCCAATTCTTGCTCTGGAGTAAGAATATCTATTACTATTGCGACTAAGAACTTGGGGTGAGTAGGATGTTTTAGTTGCATTTGAACGCTGCTATCCGCATTGCTAAAGAATACGCCAAGACCTGGATGAGAATGTACCCAACATGTCATATCATACTGAAGATTCGTTTCTCTTCGTAGTCTTCTTAGCCTCTCTGATACCTTCAATTTGATTTTCCCACCAAAATTGAGTTCATATTCTTTAAATACGGCATCATCTCCCGGCTTTACGATTTCTTCAAGCGATACATAATATTCGTCATATTCTTCATCATGGACCCAACGTCCTAAAATCATACAACCATCTTCTTTTGGATTTTCAGGATTTCGCAAATCCTCTGCATATAAGTTGTATATATCTTTAATACATGTGTTTTTTAAATATATACGTCTCACCGCTGAATCCGAACAAAAATCTGCACAATCAATTGAAAAATACGCATTATTATGTTGAACATCCTCCAAACTTTGTTTTTTTAATATCGATGTTGTTTTTCGTCTTACAACGATATCTGTTTGGGCGCTCTGTCTGGCAATCTCAGCGTGAACTATCGAAGTATTCTTTTTCCTATTTGCTCTTTTGATTAATAGAATGATTAATATGACAAGGCATATAACCAATAACGCGATGACCACATTAATTACTATCGATTCTCCTGAGAAAAAGCGTTTGGTAATAAGTGTTGTGAAATCTTCATAGAAAATCTTGCTTCGGAAATCATCTAAGATATCTTTCCGCTCAGAAATTTTTTCTTCTAAAATATTTCTGAGTTTTGTCTCATACTCAGAACGATTAGGTAGTTCATTTGCATTAAAATTAGCAATTATGAAATTACCGATGTAAGAATCAATGTTGTCTTCCATACGGGTGATAACAATCTCCTTGTCCTTAAAAAACTCTCGCAATTGATGCTTTTGAATATAATCTTCACGACTATCTTTGTCTCTCATGTAGGTCATCAATTCTGAATGTTTTCCAACTTCATCACTAAAAGATTGAACAAACATTGATGAATAAAAGGTGTCCTTTTCCAATGCTTCTTTAAATAAAGAAATAATTTGACTTACGGGAATGACATTTGTATGTGCCACTTTGGATGCATCACTTTTTACAACTACTGATTCCGCTTCCACCACCGGTAATGCAATGTCTTTCTCTTCAGTATCATCATTCCTGGTAGGGTGCAAATTCTTCCATTCTGCAGCAGTATTTCCAGAACGCCATAATTCTTTTGTCCCTTCAGTTGGATTAACCGCTTTTACAAACCGATGGCAACTCTTGTTGATTTTAAGTAATCCGCCTGCGGCAATAGTTCCTACAGAAGAACCATCCACAAATATTTCTATGTGATTTTTTAAATCCTCATTATATACTGCTTTAAGATAAATCGTGGATTCAGAATTTACTTCATAATCCATTCTTTGTGCATATCCTTGTAAAAACAGTAATAAGTAGAATATTAAAGCACTTGTCTTCTTATAAAATATTTTCATGATAAAACATATTAAATTGATGCCTTCTTCGACTTCCCATTTACATCTATAGTGCCTTTTTTCCGAATAGTATTTGACACTTTCTGTTCTACTTCGTTTATAATTGTATTTCTTTGTCTCCTTACTGCATTACGTGCATGGCGTTTGGCTTCAGCCTCTGCTTTGTCCACAATATATTGTTGCATGTCCATCATTTTCATTTGATGTTTCTTATTCCTGATTGACTGAAATATCTGATTGCCAATGAAAGCTAAAACAGCAAGGATAACACCACCCACAACCAACCAAAGATTCTGCTTTTTTTCTTTTTCCACTGCCATTTGTTGGGCAGCAGCTATAGAATCATTCTGCACCTTAATGACCTGCGCTTCTTTACGTGCTCTCACTTCTTCCTCCTGTTGACGTGCTTGTTGTTCTGCTAAGCATTTTTCTTCCAACAATCGCTTTTTCGATTCATATCGCTCCATTACATCAATAATCTCTGACACAAGAGTATTATCTGTAATTTCACGTCGTTTCTGACGGAGATAATTGATTTCATCCAATAAGTTATCAGAAAAAGGAAGTTCAGTAGTTTCCGTAATTAAGTCCTTTGCAATATTAATGCTTTCAAGAACCTTTATTGTGACTGTATTATCGGATTCCATCTCCATTGTTGAAGTTATGGCTTGCTGAACTGTTTGCACCATTGTCTTTTTTAAATCTGAACCTCTCGCTGTCCCTAAGGGGATTTTCAAATCCACACTTTTACTAAACAATATGTATTTCCCTCTTTTGGGTTTATATGCCAAATAGATTGGAATATAGATTTCCGTATCAGTTTTGACTGTAAAAGACAAGCTTGGTTCTGCTTGCACAAGATAGAATCCTTCTTGCGATTTTTGGTACTGAACTTCAGAAGGTATCATGAATGCTTCCGGCACCATATTAGTGATTGATATATCACTGTTATAATTACCGGTCCGGTCAAAAAACATCACTGCGACCTTACTCAGATCCGTATACTTGGCGTTTAGCTTTCCCAATTTTTTCTGCTGCCCTGTAAACCTAATCGTGGTCTGGTTGGCGGCATTTGTGATTTCATATGTTAGAATAATCCTGTCTCCATCTGTAGTGTAAATGGTATCTCTTTTTGTTATACCATGTACATGAAGTGGAAAGAACAATAGCACAGTTAATATAACTTCAACAAATCTCATACTATTTAGATTTGATCTTATTGTAGTACATGGAGATTCTTGACATGTAACTTCCTGTTGCACGTTTTTTATTCTTTTGTGCGCAATTGTACAAAGCCTCTACATCGCCCATCAATTGCTCCTTTGCCTTTCCTCCATTATGAAGATCTATATAATATGACTCCAATCTTTTATATATATCCTCTGCTGACAAAGAACAAAACCGACATCTATGAGCAGACCTTTCCTTCCTGTCATTGTCACAGGAAATTACTGTCAACTGCTCTAAATTAATTGAATTAAGTCTATCATGAATAGACATAAAATCTCTATATCCCTTGTCGGAAGACATGTAATTACGCGAACTGATAATTTGTATTACTTGTCTTTTTAAAGCATCAATAGACTTATTGTAGATTGAATACAACGTCTTTAATGAAGTGCCCTTGTGATTTTTGTTGGAACAAAAAGTTTGTCTTCCAATTTCATTAATAAGACTATCTGTGGCTTCCGACAATTTGATATAATCCTCATCGGGTTTCAACTCTACATCAATATTCAGTTCTATAACTTCTTTCTGAGCCAATGATATTTTGGTTTTCTTGACAAAAATAAAATTCTTCTCTTTATATCGTGCAATATAGATAGGTAATCTACATTTGACGGGATATTCGTTGCCTTGAAAATTTATTATGCTTTTTGCTTCGGAAGATGGCAGGAGACGATAGGACTCGGAAACGTGATCACATGCTTCTGCAATTCTTTTACCTTTCGCACCAGGAAAAAACTTATCATAGACAAGCTTCATTTTTTTCAGTGTTTTCTCGTTGTAAGACCTATCAAACAAGTATAGAATCTTATCTTCTGAGATATTTTCTATCTTGATAGATATTCCATATTGCTCATCTTCACTTCCTTGTTTTAGCTCAACAAATATATTACAGAAAGACAATGATATCGTTTCTTTGTCATGCCCCTTATTATCCAATTTAATGGATTTGATTTCATCTCCATACGCAAAGCGGACGGAACTAATCATTAACAATAGAAATAAATAAATTATTCGTTTCATATCGTTCTCAACTTTATCTGTGGTTTTACTTTTTCGATTGGCATTGTACTTTCTACGCCTTTAGCCATAGTTCCTCCTGCCGGTTCTGGCATTTCCTGATTAAAATGAATCCAGTTATTTGGCTCTCCTTCCTCACGAACCCATTCTGCTACATTTTGATCTTCAGGATAAGGGTAAGTGTTCTGAGCATGATACATCTGATACTTCAAGTATCTTTCCACACGAAGCACTAAGTCCTTTAGGGATGCCAGCACTCCCATTTCCTTTATAGTCAGACACACATGCCCTTTAAAACTACCAGAATACCTAATATTTGGATGCCAAACATCTGTTCTAAAGGTAAATATGGGATTACCGTCCGCTGAAGGATAATTGTTGGGGAGTACGATACTCATTTTGTGGAGATAGCCAAACTTTGGCTCTCTCGGCACTGTATCTCCTGTTACACCTACAATTGATTTACAGCGATACCAAATCTCGTATTCTGTTGGAAGCCCCATAGCATTCTTCCTACGGACAATATAAGAAAGGGAAGGTCGACGAGGATTCGCACTTGCAGCCTTACGTTTGCTACACAATGTGTCCAGTTCTTTCCACTCTTTCCAAAGTCGAGCATCTCTACCCGACAGTTCTTTTTGATTAAAATTGTTAATAGTGTCGTTCATCATAACCTCATCCAGCAATAGGTACAGAAATAAGATGCAAATGATCACCAGGTTGGATGTTGTAGTCAACAAGTGCTTGCTCACGTCCATCCTCATCTTCAAACTCCAAGATTTCAGGTTCTTCTCCCTCTTCCATTATCTGACCAAGTAAATATTGGATAGGATTTCCACCATTGTCAATCTTTGGAAGTTCGAATACAGACACAATACTTGATATTTGATCACGAATAGTCTTATTGGGGTCTGTAACCTTTACTTCTACTTCCTCAAACTCAGTACCGTCAATTGTCAAGTTGATGATAAACTCATCTTCTTCGTACATTTCTTCAGTTGCCATAATTCATTTTTTTTTTTATTGTTATTATTCTTGTCTTCTTTTGATTCCCCCAAAAGCATGTTAAGATATTTAACAGTTTATCTTAAGATATTTTGTCGATAAACCTAATATTCCTTTTCACCATATCCAAGCACCCCGTTCTTGATTATAGTTGTCGGAACGATAATCCTCAAACTTGTTCTTGAACACCAATAGCTGATACACATCTTCCGATATCACCTGCGGCTCTTTCAAACCATACCGATAGAGTGCTAACTCATATTTCCTATTCTCCGCATCAATACGGATGATAAAGTCTGTCTTTGTGTCGGGGTGTGCTCCATAAAACTTGTCGAACACCTCGCGTATTCTTTCATCCTCAAACCATAAGTAAGCAGAGTATTCGGATTTCCCGATGTACCATTTGATGGCAATTTTCTTGGGCTTGCCGGCTTGATGACATTTGAGGAGACTTCCATCATGAAGTTTATCATGTGTACCGTCAAAGAGCATCTCCTCAATGTAGTCAAACTCAGAGATACATTCTTGCTTGTATTTCGTCCATTTGCCTTCTTCACATTTTTCAAATAGCACAAGATAACGATAAGTAAACTGCTTCATGTAGTTATCAAAGAGGTCGTGAGATGGTAACAACCTTTTCTGTTTCTTTAATTGACGATTACAGTAATCGGAAACACTACGATGAGGGGTTAAGAAAGGATATATATCGTCACTCCCCAATTTTATTTCTGCATATCCTTTGTAAATTATACTTGTTTTCTGTTTATTATGAATCCATAAACAAACTAAACCATAGGGGGCATATCCGACTATAATATAAATAGAGTCATCACCTTTCCTTAGCAAATTAATTTTTTCGTTGATCAACTCTACGTTGATTTTATCTTCAATGGAATAAACCGTTTTCTCGGTTAACGCCAACCACAAAAAATCTATTGAGTCTGGTATGGGATATAAATCTCTTTCCTGCAAATATGTAACAGAAATTTCACCCCAACCATTTTCTATAGGAGCACACTTTGGAACTTCATATACAAAGCCACATTTACAATATAGCAATGAGAATATTATTTCCACCGGATTATTGACCGGGGCACTCCCTGTTATATATAAGGGATTTTCAATCATGATCCTATTTTTAATTGAGACAAGTCTTTAATTCTCAGGAAATTTAAAACATTGTGTTTTGCAATTGACCCCATATTATTAAAGTGAAGTGTTCCGCCCTTGTCTTTCCGAATGTCTGCATTTACAATTGCAGTATCATTCCCAAAACGTTTTTCTCTTTGGGCTTCAGAACTCATGGCTGGTTGTCCGATATAGCGCAACAATTGTACAGCTTCCCCATCAATAATAAAAGGATGTACCCTATTCTTACGTCCAGTCCTATTAAAAAAGTTTTTAGGATTATTTATTAGCAATGTCGCCATAATTCTAAAAGGATGTAAGCCTGCGGCATTAAAAGTAATAGCATGTCTTGTCGAGGTGACTAATGCGTTATTACTAGCCAATCCACCTCCCAAAGAGTGCCCCACAAAATATAAAGGCAGCTTTTTGTTTTTGCAATATTCATCTATCTTTTTGGCGTTTCTTACAGACTGGGTGTATTGAAGGGATATTCCCGTCAGCCCTTGTAAGAAATTCGTAAAAAACCAGTCATTAAAAGAATAAAGATCGGTTCCAGCTGTGCAATAAGCAAAACTTATAGTTTTATTATTTTCTGTTCGTTCATACAATTTTGAATAAAAGCCTGTAATTCTACATTTAAGGTCAATCCCACACTTTTCCACTACTGTACTTCCTTTTTCAGAAACAGAGTGCCATTCCGCATCAGTTGTAATCCAATTCGGCTTATTCTTATTTATTTTCTTGTTATTATCCTGTACATTAGAAAATATATCGTCATCTACTTGTATGCTGACAACTTCACCGTCTTTTGATGCTTTTTTCTCTTCTTTAGAAAAGAATGAATGGATTATACTAAAAATTGATTTGTCTGCGGCTTCTTCGGCATAATATGTATGTTGGCACATTAACACAGCATCATATATAGATATGTTTTCTTCTGATGGATAATCAACCCCTGTTTTATTATCATCTTCCTGCTTATATAACAAATCAGAACGCCCTGTAACTAGCTTTACGAATCCGTTATTTACAAACGTGTCTACAAAGCCTATAGGTTCTATTGTCGTTACACTCTCTATTATTTTACTTTTAATCTTCTTGTTATCTAAAAAATGTTTTAACTGAAAGAAGCTTTTCAAAACTTCGCTCAATTTTTCATCATCATCATATATCCCTATGGAATTTACAATATTGGCGATAAATTCCCCTTGGTTGTATCCTATTAAATAGAAATATATCTTTATTGATTCAATTTCTGGATTAGCAATGTAAGATTCAACCTTGTTTTCTATAAACCGCTTCGTTTTTATCAGTTGGTTCAAATATTGATTTTTAATTGTATTATATGGAGTTAAGGAAATATTTATGGTAAAGTGCCGTGTGAGAGAATTTGTGATATTTCTACTTTTTGAGTTTTCCGCATTAGGATTTTCGCAAATTGAATACATTAAGTTTTGTTTATTTTCAGACGATGCTGTTGGGATATCAAATCCGTTTCTAACAGCATCCCTAATGTTTTGTTGAGTGCTATCAGAAGATAAACCATCGAAAAATAAACTGAAAAATAATTCTATTTCAATAGTCGATTTCTCTTTTTTCTCCTTTTTAGAAGGAACTATAGCATTTACAATATTAAAAACACTCATATACCAAGAATTATCTTTTGGAAATTCGACTTAAATCCGCCTTTCCCGTATCTTTCTGTCCGTCATCCGTAATAGTAATCACACCTCCCCATTGACACCTGCAGTAAGAAGATTTCAGCAAGGCTGGTTTCTCTTTCACCAAATAGTCATTCTTTCCATTAATCCACTCTGTGACAGTGCCCGGCACACAAGGCATGGGCGTAAGGTGTCCATGATTGGCTGCTGTGGCAGAACCCGTCGGTGGATATGCGGTTGTATGACATTTGCCAAACGACGCAATGTTGTACATCGACACATGGTCGGATATATTTGCCATCGGCTTTTCTGTCAAAAAGACAGTTTTATCCGGATATATCGTTAGCTTGGCACACTTGTCACCACATGAACACTTTATAGTTGCTTGCGATGTAACGTAAGAATCCGACATAATGGATTATATTTTGAGAGTTCTCCATTTTTCTATATCCTCAAGTCGTAAATCAATGTAGTATATCATTTTACTGTACTTTTACAATTCCTGACTTAATATCTATTCTATTTCCGGAGTTCATCGCCATTGAGTCATTGGCCTTTTGCTGATGAACATTAGAGTATTCAAGAAGTTTATCTGTTGCTTCAATACGAATATTCTCTGCTGTCACCTGTAGCTTGTGTACCACCTGCTCGTCCTTGTTGTCATTGACCTTGACGAACTGATTACTTTCAACCGTGAGCAAATCGTTGCGGTCAATTGACGTAGAACGGTCATTTCCCGCATGTTCACGAATATCATTGTCGGCTGTGCGCTGCATGTCATGCGATGCCGCTATGAAAATATCATTATCAGCACTTGCATTGATGTCATGACCAGCGTGCATAATAATATCGTTTTGAGCATACAGTTCAATGTTGCCGGTAGATTCCAACTTGATGAGTTTCTCATCTGTCGAGAAAGTGAGAATGTAGTTTTCCTTCTCGTTATCATAGATGCGGATGTAACCGTCATTGCCTTCATCGTGTATCTCAATGGTATGGCCGTTGCGGGTACGAATAGCTTTTATCTGGTTGCTACTATTGTTGTTGGGTAACCATGCACCGTCCGGATTGCCTATACCATTATATAATGTACCCTTGATATAGGGACGCTCCGCATTGCCTCCCTCAAAGTCTATCATAACCTCCTCGTCAATCTCAGGGATAAAGTTGAAGCCCTTACCACCACCGGCATACGGCTGAGCCATGCGAAGCCATGGTGTCATCATGGTGTCATCCAATTGAGCCTGCCAGTCAAACTGAACACGAACACGCCCAAGGTTGTTCGGATCCTCATTGTCCTTGACCTTGGCACGACACGACTGCGCTATTGGATAGACATCGCTGTCGAAATAAGGAGGATAGTCGCAAGCGGAAGGAATACCTACAAAACAATTGCTGTAGGTTTCGTCGGCAGAAAAGGTATGCACCAATTCCGTTATAAGAATCTCATCTTGTTCCACTTTACTTCTTTCCAATGTAGCCGTATCGGGCAAATAGTTATCCACAATTACTAATTTGCTGCCAATTTTAATTTTCGAGCAATAGGTTGTACCAGAATAGGTAAGCATACTGGCTTTCTCACCTCTTGCTTGGGTCTTTGTAGATATGTTTAATATGGTCTCACGTCCATCTATATCAGCAAATCCACCAGAATGAAGATTTTGCAAGGTGGGTTTTGTAAAGCAAGATTGAGAGGCTTGGAACACTTGCTCACTCAGTGTATTATATTCTCGTTGCATTTCCTCAACACCCTCCTTTTGGTTGGCATCGTAAGAATTATATGATGATGCGACATGATTAAAAGCAACATGCCGCATTTTGAGATCTACGTTATATGATGGAACATCGCAACTAGGGTAGACGAGCTTGATATTCTCACCTTTTGGAAGATTGCCAAAAACGATTTTCTTTCCATCATTATACAACCATTCTCCATAGCGTCTTGCCAAACGCTGTAGGAATTGGTAATTATTCTCGTTATATTGTACGCAGTATGGTATAGTGTCTGTAAAACGAGCCTCTATCTCGGATTCAAGATGATCGGAATAATCGCCAACGACATCGTTCACAATATCATTAAGCGACAAGTTCTCAAAAGATTTGCATGTAGGATTATCGTTAAGAAGGGCATCCCAACTACAAGCTTCTACGTTTACTGTAAATTCACTTCGGCTTCTACTGCCAGAGGCTCCCACAATAACACCTACAAACTCAATATCTGCCACAGAATCGTTTTCTGCTTTTAGCGATTCTTTCTCTATATTGTCTGTTTCTAAAGATATTTGAATCTCCTTGCCGATAATTGCCCCACATACATTAAACGATATTTCATTGATTCTTTCATCGGGTTCTTTATGTAGGGAGAACGAAAGAAAATTGGACAAAAGAAGGGACTGACTCAACATAAAATTGTCAAGTCTCCATCTTGTTCCATCCAATTCTATACAAAAGCCTGTTGACTTCGTACCATCAATGGCTACCGAAATGTTTCTTATGGATATGGACATAACGTGTTATTATAATGTTGATAGAGCTCCAATCTGTGATGCTAATGAAGCCCAGTCATTCGTGAAGATAGCAGCATCCATCCATCCTGTGCCCACTCGGATTACCTCGGCACTGATAGTTATTGTAGTGTACATCAGTTTACTGTCATGGTCACAAAAATAATCTTTAAGTCCTATGCAGTAGGCATTGGTGAATTCAACCGTTTTGATTTTTTTTCTATTATCATTGGAAAACACGCAAAACCTAAATGTTCCGGAATGTACAGCAGTCTTGTTAAACATCCATTTGTAGAAAAATAGATCGTCATCACACGTAGCCGGCATTACGAATCGAATTGTACCACCCATAGTACGAGTAGTTGGTTTTCCTGTATCATCTATGGATTGAGAGAACTCGTATTCACACTCAATAATTCCATATTCCCCCCCTCCGTGTATTTTTACTTGACCTTGTAGTGCCATCTTTGTTCTTTTATTTAGGATAATTGAAGACTATTGAAAACATAACCTCCAATTATCCTTTGTGCCCTTGTTTTCAGAGTTACTTATCGATTGTCCAACTATTGTTATGAACGGCATTACCAACTTGAATTTCCTTAGCGGAAATAACAAATTCCTCAAACTGCTTATTCTCGTTGGTGTCATCGTATGTTTCAGCATACTGTACGACATAACCATTCTTGAAGTTAAGACGCTTCATTTCGCCACCATCCTTATCGGGGAATGAAATGACACCATTCTTGCTCATATAGGTGTCGCACATCCACTCAAGGATTTCGGTATTACCATCGTTTCTCGACTTAACCTTAACGGTAATCTTACCACCACGTGTACGGCCAGTAGGCTGACCTTCAACATCGGTCTGTTGGTTGAGTTCATAGCGAACATAAGCCACTTCGCGCTCTTGAATGCCATCTGCATTGATGGTCACGGTTCTTGTTTCTGCCATTTTCTTGATAATTTAATAAATTAATAAATAATTATTTTGGACGCTAAGCGTTTTTAGTATTTTGTTCCCAATCTACACCAGCTGCAGTATTTCTACCAGTCAACTCAATAAAGAAGTTCTGAGCTGCAAAATACGGTGTAATCTCCACATTGATACTGATATCTTTGGTCTTTGGATCTTGGTCAACTTTTAAATTAGTATATTTCTCTATAATGCCACCGGGACCTTTATAATCACTAAGGAAATTATGTATATCTTGCGTAATCTCGGACTTTATTGCAGGTGTCCATATTTCCATCGCATGATCATTACAATAGTTCTCAAAAACTTTCCCAATCCAATCGAAAACTCGAACAATAGAATACTCTTGTAAACCTTTTGATGCACCGTTATAGAGCGTATGGTTTGAGAACGCCATTGTACGACCATCCTCTTCAACCATTGGAATAACACCCATATCAATAAGTACGGCAATTTCAGACTTACGCAAATCCATACGAGCACCTTTCACATTGTCAAGAGTTCCATATCTTTTGCCTGCGGCTGCTTGAGCTATTACTATATCTTCAGTATTTGACATTCTACCAGCTAATGCTCCTGAAGCAGGAATATACAGGTCTTCATCCTCACCGGCAAGTTCAGATTTTTTACGTCCAAGTATATAATTTGCTGTCATTACAATGTTTCCAAAATACGGGTCCGTTCCCTGTAAACTCGCGTCATCAAGTTCTTCCTTAAGCATTTCGAAATTCATGCTATCCTTGAAATCTGTGAGCATAATCACCTTGTTGTGATAGGCTGTTTGAGCCCACATTCGCACAGTTTCTGCATCGCCAAGATAACCAGGGACAACAAGTACGCTATAGTTATTCTTCAAACTCAATCGGTCAAAATAACGTCCTAACTCATCTCGGATTGCCAATGTATCTTCAGAATCATAGTCTCTCAACTCTTCTTTGTTGATATTCATAAGAGTTATACAATCAACCTTTCCTTGTCCTGCATTCGCAAAGAATGCATCCAAGCTTCTGTAAGTGATTTCAATATTGCGGATTTCATCATGAATGCAGAAAAGATTTTCACTCAGATTCCTCTCCGCTTTTTGGCATTTATCCTTACAAGAATCTATTATCTCTATAGGATCTTTTCCTCCTGACTCCAGAATCTCAACCCATAGGGATAATTCATTCTTCAACCTGTTTCTTGCATCCTCGTATGCGCTATCGTTCAGAAAAACATTTTTGATAGCCTTTCTACGTGGATCCATATTCTCTACACCTTTGATAAGTCCTTTTAATAGTTGAAAGCCTCCAAACTTGTCTAGTCCAGACAGACTTCTTTGCAGTAACTCTGCGGAATTTACTACAGAAGATTTGTCTTGTAATTCCACGCCTTCTACTTTTGATGTCAATTTCTGTTCTTCTGCTGTCATAATACCTTTTATTATTTTAAATTATTATTCAGCATCCTCTAATTCAGCAAGCAACGCCTTGAGCGCATTTTTCAAATCCTCGTGTGCAATGTCATTTTTCAACGCATTACGAAGGATCTTGTTTTTCTCCAATTGGCGAATTACTGAATTATATGCGTCAATTTTGTTTTTTTTCTCACTTAGCAATTCACTCTGAGCGATGAGTTGTTCATCTTCAAAATCTTTGATTTGCTTGAATTGAAAATCCTCATAAACGGCACCGCCTTCTTCTGTGGATAGGGTGATTCCTTCCTTTGTTGGTTGAAAATGCTCAAAGACATCTTTCATGCTTTTAGCTTTAAAACCTTCTCTGTCTTCATCGGAGTTGGGAGCTACATCAGTAAACTGGTCTACATAGAGTGTTCTGTTTTGGGGAAACTCTATAACACCATCTTGTGCATTTTCCTCAACGATTTTGGAAATTACTGTTTTTCTTGCCATTGCTTTGTGATTTATATTTATTGTTCGATTAACTATTTCTTTGTTTTCATTTTTCGGGCCTTCTTTATGAAATAATCCGTTTAGCCAATCCAATAAACCCATGTCTATTCATTACTTTAATCAGGAGTATCTATGTTCCAAACAATTTCTTTTGTATCTTTATTATATTTCATTGTGATAGAGTCTCCATTGTTGACATCTCCTGAAACAATCAGTTTTGACAACGGACGACGTATTTCCTTTCTGATGATTCCAAGTATTGGGCGTGCTCCATAATGAGCGTTAAATCCGACCTTAGTGATATATTTACGAGCGGATTCGTCTATGGTCAAAGATATATTCTGCTCTTCTAACATCTTCAACAAATTTTGAATATGTATATCAAATATTCTATCAATCATTTCAGGTGTAATCGGAGAGAATGGAACGATTTCTGTAAGCCTTGCCAAAAATTCAGGTCGGAATTGACCTTGCATTACCTCCAACAGTTGATCATGCGTAGGAACATGTCCTTCTCCAAATGACCTAAAGATATAATCACTTCCGATATTGGAGGTAAATATTATTAAAGCATTAGAGAAATCGCCGACACGTCCAAGTCTGTCATGTAGTTTACCTTCGTCAAGTATTTGCAAGAACAAATCAAATACAGATCTATGTGCTTTTTCTATTTCATCAAACAATACTACAGAATAAGGATGTTGCCTTATTTGATTGACCAAAAGTCCACCTTCCTCATAACCCACATATCCTGGAGGTGCTCCATAAAGAAGGGCGACTGAATGTTCTTCCTTGTATTCCGACATATCAAATCTGAGGATTGATGTTTCATCATTGAATAAGAATTCCGCCAAACTTTTCGCCAATTCTGTCTTACCTGTTCCTGTAGGACCAAGAAAGAAAAACGATCCAATTGGCTGCCCTTTTTTATTAAGGCCAGAGCGTGACTCAAAAACGGCATCCAATACGCTTTTAATAGCATGGTTTTGTCCAACAACTCTTTGGTGAAGAATATTTTCTGCATTTGATAGCTTTTGGCGTTCTTCTGACTGTATATTCCCCATTGGAATACCTGTCATTTTTGAGACAATGTTACGGATCTCCTCTTTTTGTAGAACGATAGATTCTGTTTTTACTACTTCTAATACTTCCAACTCTTTTCTGACCTTTACAGATGCCATGGACCTGTCTAAGAGGTCTATGGCAGATGATGGTAAATTTCGTTCGGGCATATATCTCTTAGACAGCCGAACAACTTCTGGAATAACATCACTTTCAAGAGTAATATTATGGTATTGTTCGTATATCTTCTTCTTACTATTCAATATATTGATTGTAATCTTCTCTGATGGGGCTTCCAGTGATATGTTCTCAAAATATGTTGTAAGTTCCTTGTCTTTTTCAATATTCTTGGTATAGCCGTCAATAGAGGTTGTACAAATCAGTTGAAACATATTACAAGAAAGAATCTTCTTTACCATTGGCATTATTGCGCTAAGAGAAGAAGAACTCTCGCCCAAGCGATGGAAATTTTCGATTACCAATACAGGTTGTGCAATATCTGAAAAGCTATCAATAACGGTCTTAAACCTATCTTCAATTTCTCCTTTATAGCTGACACCTTGGCTTAGGGATATAAGATCAAGTTCGTACAGCTTAATATTACTGATGGATGATGGTAACTTACCCTCCTTCAACATGTTTATCAATCCATGTATCAAGGATGTTTTTCCTACTCCTGTTTCACCCATAATAAGAACATTTGCCCTATCTTTCCGAGCCAAAATTTCTATCAATGAGCGCAACTCTTTTTCCATACCAATAATTTCCATTTCATTGACGCAATCAAGCATGGAATGGCTATAAATATTATTTCCCATGTCATATATTGCGTTTTTGGAAACTTCTTTCTTGACAGTGACAGGATTTTGCAGCCCCTCATTTATTGCTGATAGGATTTTGTCTTTTGTCAATGGCATTGTCTTTAGTTGTTCAGACGTGAAACCTACCCCCGGACTCACTAACGCTGCTAACAAATATGCCAATTTATGAGTATCTGTATCGGTATCATGCCACAATAAAGAGGCCTCTTTTATCACGCTTTGACAACTACGAGAAAATTCAGCTTTTTTCATCGTATAAGGTGATTTCTCGCATTGCTGAATGTGAATATCGCACCAATCAACCAAATAATAATAATCCTCATCAAGTGTATCTTCAATAAAATGGACCAAACCAACATTTTTGTGTAAAAGAGCTCTAAAAATATGTATAGGCTCTATTCGCGGAGATAGGTTATCAGAAGCGTATGACTGGGCTATATGTACTAAATCCACACTTAGTCCCTCGAAAAAATCTATAATGTTGCTCATATTAATTATAAAAGATCAATCTATAGGTTTCAAAAATGCACTAGGTATATAAGCGGTAGCAACTGTGAGCACACCACTAATAATTACTGCAACACGTTGCTGACCATGATATCTTGCCACTCGTCCTTCAACCCCTTTGAAACAACCATCAATAACACAAACTTTCTGTCCCGTTTTAAACTTTTCTATACCAATAGGCACAAGAATAATGTCTTCCGCTTCCGAGGCGCAAATAATCTTGAGGCTTTCAATCTGATAATCGGGCACAATGAGAGGTTTTTTGAATATTCGCGCTTCCTCATGGAAGTGGCGATAATAAAAACGGAGGTAAGGGAGGTTTACGTTATCATAAACAAATGACTTTATCTCTTCTTCCGTTCCGCGTGCAAAAAATATATTAGGAAGACGAGATTCTTCAACAGATTTTCTTTTTCCACCAACGAGTTTGATGGTAGTAATAGTCGGATAGAATGCCTCTACATTTTTTCCAACTAAATAGTCATATGCTTTTTTTTCACGTCCGTAAGTTGCTCGAAGAGCATACCAATGAGGAATTTCCTTTACCTTCTTGTTGGCTTCAAGAATGGTTTCAGATAGAGCATTTTTGGTGGACACCCCTGTTTGTGAGTTCTCTGCCAAAAGCAACTTTTGAACTTCGGGGAGAGCATCGGGGGTAAGCCCTATGCAAGGAGACTTTTCCCGGTCTCGTCGGATTTTCACATTAGACAATGTGTTCATTTTTAGTTAATACAAAGCCATGAATAAACTGTTTTTTCAGCCTTGCCTCAATCCCTCTCTTGCTAAGAGAGGGATTAAAATTTTAACAAGTTATAAATCAGAAATTTACCCCTTCGCAAACACATTTTTGCTTGACATTTCTATATTTTTTCACCACACAAGGGCATTTTTATCACCGAAAAATTCTTTATTTTGTATTCTTTTATGTATCTTTGCATTCATCAATCCCTCTCTTAGCAAGAGATAGTACATTTTGCTTAACATCCCATTACATCGTTACAGTTTTTTCAGTATCATTTCATTTGCTTTGTCAATCATTGAATTATCCAAAGAAGTGAGATAAATCTGTGTAGTATTCTCCGAATCATGTCCCATGCCCTCACTGATAACGGACAGGGGGATATGCTGGCTTTTGGCTATACTTGCCCATGAGTGGCGGGTCACATACATCGTAAGATTCACCTGCAAGCCTGCCATTGCAGAAATTTCCTTCAATTTGTTGTTAACAAAACGCTGCATATTCCGATACTGTACCCGTTCCTTGTCTGGTGTCTTGATAATCGGCAACAAGTAACCCGTTGCATTTGCCGGGTACTTGTTAAGAATCTCCTGCATACACTTCTCCCATCGGATGAGCATTTGCTGTCCGGTTTTACGACGGCGGTAGGAAAGAACGCCATCATGCAGGTCAGTTCCTTTCAGATAAGCCATGTCTATGAATGACATCCCTCGTGTATAAAACGAGAATAAAAACAAGTCCCTTGCAATATCCAAAGATGGTTTCAATGACAAGTCCAATTCCTTGATGCGTTTAATGGCTTTTAATGTAACGGCGCGTTTGATGGTCTTGTCTATTCCTGTATAGACGTGTTTGAAAGGGTAACGTTGTGTCATCAGTCCCTTTTCCACGGCACGATTATAAACTGCACGGAGTATACGGTTGTAGAAAGAAACCGTATTCATCGCCACACCACTGGATTTCAGGAAGGCTTCATATTCCTTCATCAGGTCAGAACTGATTTCATTCAACATAACATCTTCATCATTTCGGAAACGCATAAGGCTGTGAAGTGTACTTATGTATGCCTCTGCCGTCCGCACCTTGCCTAGGCGTTTTAGTTGGCAAATTACTTCGTTCATAAATCCAAAAAATGTGTGTTCAGCTGCCATTTCCTGAAATTTTCTCACTACATCATCTGCCGCAAACTGGTTGCCATTATTACATAACTCCATAATTATAGAGTCCAATCGTTTTATATCCCATGCAAGTCTTTGTTCGACCACCCTGATGATACCTGCACGTTCCTTATAAAAAGGAATAACCTTTGACTGTCTGCTAACCCATTCTTCCGGAAATATTTTATACTCGGTCGTTATCTGCCTTACGGTTCGGCGGTGGGTGACAAGATAGACTATGCTGCCCGGACGATCTTTGACCGTTGATGGGCGAAATTTTACTTTTACTGTTGTTGTCATACATTGATATTATAGTTCTTATTCAATCTAATTTCTTGTCAATACTTATGGTAAAACTTTAATGAATGGGGTGTATTATCATTTCAACATCCCCCATAATACCACTGCAAAATAACAGAGGAATTGTACGATGAGCAAAATTGTGATCCACCCGTCTGACAGCCACACGCCCCTGTTCCTTTCCAGCATACGGACGATCCGTTTTTCATGTTCCTTTTGCAGTTCGAGTTGCCTGTCCCGGTGAGCCATAAGCTGTTTGCCAACATTCACGACAAAGTCCGTGCAAACTTCATTCAGGGCCTTTATGGTGTCGGGATGCACCTGTGCGCCGATGCTCCTCTTCTTCTGCATATCTGCGGTGACATTGGTAAGATTTGTAACGATACCTATCAGGCCGTCCTTGAGGGCATGGATTTCTTCAACCAGAGCGCGCAGTTCTTCTATCCGGCTGTTTGTCTCCTGCAAAAGTCCTTCAAGTTCTCGCGTATCTTGTTCCTGTTCCTCTTGGGGCGTATAATTGGCAAGCCGCTCGCGCAAGGCGGCAGTATCGGGTTGTTTCATTGTCTATGATGTTTTTAGGTCATTTGCGTTTCATTCCTGATTTCTTCTGTGTGCCGAGCCTGCGTGAAGCCTCCCGCGCACAACGGCGGGCAAATTCGATCTCGTCCTCTTCCGGGTCGCGTCCCCATTTGAGGTCGGACTGCGAGCCGCCTCCGCCACCGCCCGCAACCTCCCCGTAAGGAGATGCGACAAGCGTAAAATAGGCCGCCGCAAGGTTCTGCAAGGGTTGCCAGTTGGCCAGTTCCCGGTAGTCGAACTCGTCGTTCAGGCAGTCAAGCACCTTTTCGGGAAGATAGCGTCCGTAGGTCTTGCCACCGTGTTCGAACTCCGTGCGCAGACGGTCGGGCTGCCATGCGGTGTAATCCTCGTAAACCGGGCTGTTCCGCTGTACAAATGGCTGTGGGCTTTGTGCGGTTTCTTTCGTAACAGGCGGTTTCGGTGTCGGTACAGCGGTCTGCTTGGGTTCTGAACGTGATTGATTCGCTTGTCCGGGATGCAGCTTCTCCCACGTCTGCCTGATACGGGATGCGGTCAGGTTGCGTCCCTTTCCAAGTTCGGAACCCTTGTACTTCGCACTGCCTTTCTGGAGCACATAGCCGCGTATCACGTCTTTCTTGTCCTTGCGCAGAAACAGCTTGTAGCCTTTGGCGGCGAGCCTTTCCGCATAGCCGTCCCATGACCATTCGGCCAGTTCACGCAAGGCTTCCATGCAGTCGGCGCTGACTTGGGGGATGCCAGTCTCATGCACGTGCATGGCGGTCGTCCAGCCCCTTTGCCGGGCGACCTTCTCCGCCGCGCGTTGTGCCCGCAGGTGGATGGCGTGGTCGTTGTTGATGTTCCCTTTCTCATCCACCCGGCTGACAATGGCGTGAAGGTGCGGTATGCCGCTTTTGGATTCCTCGTGTAGCCACACGCTGGACTTGCTGCCCGACACGTTGGTTCGTGCGGAAACGACTTTACCGTCCTTGTCGCATATTTCCTGTTCGTCGAAAGCCACCGCGAAATCATTCCACAGTTGCCGCCAGTCCTCGACCGTGAAATCCTTGGTATGCTCCATTGCCGGGCTTATCTCCATACGGATGACATTGTTCTTGATGTCCGGGCGGTTCATGGTGGCAAACTTCATTTCCGTCCAGATGCCGGTTGCGTCCATGTCCTGCGGCATGAAGTTGTCGCAGATGCGCGTTATCTTTTCGGGATGTTTCTTGTTCCTCGACTCGCCCGACACGTACAGCATTGCCCGGATGCCGTGGGCTACGGCCTTTGCCTTGGCTATCATACGGTTTCCTCCTTGGTTTCTTCGACTGTTGTCCCTGCCGGATAGCTGTTCGCCTTCTGCGCGGACTGCAAGAAGTCGGTAACATGGTCTGTCACCTGCGCCACCTTCTCGTACCATTCGAGCATGGTGGGCTGGTGGCGGAAAAGCCTTATCTTCTCGTCGTCGCTCAACCCGTGCAGGGCGTTGGCGAAGTTCACCATGTCCGTCCGGCAGGCCGCAAGCTGCCTGAGACCGTCCAGTTCCCTGTCGGAAAGCCGTTGTCTGGGTCTGTAATTGAGACTCCTTGCCCGGATGAAGTCGCTGCGTGTCATGCCGCATTGCCCTGCGGAACTTTTAATCTGCGAAAGTTCCCGCGCCGTGACCTTGGTGACCACCACCTTGTCACGCCTTATAACGGGCTTCTTTTGCCCGGATTGCTGCTTGGAAGCATCATCTTCATGTATCATAAACGAAAGTTCTTAAAATGGTTGTAAAACGGTTTCTAAAAGAGGGAAGCTGCGAGCCTGCGAGCGGCTGAAACAACGGTCTGCCAGACCGTTGCGAGAGCGTCGGGGTAATACCGTCCGAAGGCGGTAATACCCTGGCATATCTCGTAACTCAACGCTGACGCTCCATGCCATTCCTCCCTTCCGGATGCCACTTCCAGCCCAGAACGGGTGCCGGTTGATGCCGGACTGCGGAACAACAGGGGGAACGGTTTTTACCCTGCCGTGGTCGGCTTAGCTGCCGGAGGCTCTTATTTCTCCCTCTGTTCGCTATGGATAAAAGGGTTGGATATGATACCGTCCGCCGTTTCCCACCCACGGAGGCACGGAAAAGTCATGACGGAAGCCACCCTTGAACGGCAAGTGTCGATAAGCCCCAAATCAGTAAGTGTAGCCAGCAGGTTGCGTATGCGCTTCCTGCCCATGTTCCACCGGTCTGAAAGCTGTTCCTCGGAATACTGCGCCTGACCTGCGGAAAGTGCAAGAGGTCTGCGGAAGCCCTTGCACTCTCCGGCTGCGGGTACCATTCTCGCCAACAGGTCGCCAAACAATATGAAGTTGCTGGTTTCCCTGCCGTCATCATCCTTCGTTGTTCCGCACAGCCATTGCAATGCCTTTCCCGAAAAAAGGAACGATAGCGATGCAATTCCTGCCGGGCACATGAATCTGTATGTTTCCTTGTCCATAAAATTTTGTTTTTATAAATGTGATGCTGTTTTTGCATGAATGGAATGAAGCCGTGCAGGTGTCGGTATGGAATACTCACCTGCATTTTTCGTTGTACCCCGCACGACTTCACATTTCCGAATGGAGCATAAGGGGAAAAGCGATTTGCCGACAACCTGCACTGGCCCGCCAATATGTCCCAACCCGAAATGAGGGAAGAAAAAGAGGCTGTATGAACATCGTCCGTATGTCTTTCCACCTCATGCACGCTGTCATTTGTTTGCTCCGCTGTTGCCTGCATTGCCCTGAAACAGTTGGCCGGATGCAGGACGTTTGTCGAGGCTTGACACGGCATGGCTGATGTCTGCCGCGTTCACCGCTATGGAAAGCAATGCCTTGTTGACCGTTACCAGTTGGCGTTTGTCGCAAAACACCGCCACGCGCTCCAACAGTCTGAACGTGCGGTTCAGTCGATGTTCCTGCGCATTGTCCGCCGCCAGCCGCTCGTTGGCCGTACCGCTGTTCAGATAGCGGTTGAGTGCAAGACGGTCGTCCGCTGAAATGCTGTCAGCCGTTGCCTTGCCGTCGGCGATGGCGACGCTCACGCGCAATGCGTCCGCCTCGTAGATGCTTGCGCTCTCCAAGAACATGCGGATAGCCTGCACGTCCTTGCTGCTGATTTCACGTTTCCGGTTGTCGTTCTTCGTTTCGGTCGGAACGGCGGTAGTTCCGACCGCCTGCTCCATGTTTCTGTTCTGTTCCATTTTACATTGATTTTGAGTGAATAAAAAGTTATTGTTATTTCCGTCCTGCGAGGTAACGGCTTGCTTCCTCGTCGATTTCTCCCTGCGACGAGATGCGTACTCCTGTGAGGAAAGCATCCAAGTCCTCCTGCTTGAAGAAACACAGCTTGCCGCATGGCTTGTACATTGGGATGACACGCCGCATCATCAGCTTGCGGAAGTAGGACAGCTTGAAGCCGCAATATTCGGCGGCTTCCTTTGTGCTTAAAAGTTTTCGTTGCTCTGTCATGTGCATATATTTTTAGTGGATATTCAGGTCGCTCCTTTGTCTTGGCGACAGGGCAAAGGTATGGCAGAAGTTTTTGATAATTTCGTTTCTAAACAACACAAACAGAGTGGTTTGCAAACTATAAATGCAAGGATAAATGAGTGCGTAACGATGTATAAAGGAACTCTAAACCTTCTACAATCCCGGATAGTCTTTATAAAGCAATCCATAAGTGCGGAAAGAAACATGGCGTTCACGGACGGGCATGAAAAATCCCGCCGCTGGCTTGCAGTGACGGGAAAATGGAAAAGGATTTTATAGAAGTCTCCGGTCAGAGCTTCTTAAACTCTTCAAGGTCGTAGGTGTCAAGCTTCGGACGCAGGCGCGTCGCCTTGCGAAACAGTTTGGCGATATGCCGCTGGTGTTCGGACGGATTGTCTTTAGAGGCAGCTTTGAGGTTGCTCGCCAACTGTGCGCCGTTGTTGAGCGGCCAGAACTTTTCGAAGATCACCCACTTGCCTTTCCTGATTTTGAGGGCGGCACACAGGGCACTGGCAATGTAGGCATAGAGTGTCCGGTTGATTTCGTTGTCCTCCTTTTTCATCAGCGGTTGGAAGTCCGCACCCAGATAGCCGTCTTCCCGGAAAAGTACCAGCAGAAACAGCGCATCGTTGGTCTGTAACGCTTCGGGCAACCGTCTGACAAGTTCCGGATTTACTTGCGAGACAAGCCTGTCGTAGTAGGCGGCTTCGTCCTCCTGTCTCATGGATGCGGGCGGCATCGGTGCTGAAAGTGCGGCTACAATCTGCCTGTCGGCCTGTTCTTCCGTTTCCTGCGGCTTTTGGGGTATGAACTTATCCCGACACCGCTGCAACCATGATTTTATCCACTTGCCGTAGGCCATGCCGATGATGCAGGGGAGCAGGAAGAGTACTGCAAAAAGCGACAGCATGACGATACACGTGCCCCAATCCATGTGCTTGTCAGGAGTGAAGATGAAAGCGAGCAACAGGGAAAGGACAAACCATACGGCGGTCAGGACGGGACGGTCTTTGACAAACCATTTGTCTATGATTGTGTCATACAAAAGGAAAAAATCTGCCACCAAGCCAATCCATGCGGCCAATGACAGGGCTGTGAACACGAAACCTGCCGTGGTCGCTTCCATGCGGAACGCAACGGCGGCAACTATGCCCAATGCAGTTGCGGCTATCACTGTAAGCGGCAAAAGCATCATCAATCGGTTGTCTGAAATCCGTTTCATTTTCCAGTGGCATTAGTCGTTGAAAATATCATTGACGCGGTTGACTGCCTCGTCTTTCTTCTGGTCTATAATCTTCGCGTAGATTTGCGTGGTCGAAATGTTCTTATGACCGAGCAATTTGCTTGTGGTATAAAGGTCAACGTCCAGCGTCAGCATCATGGTGGCAAAGGTGTGGCGGCTCACATGGTAGGTGACGTGCTTGTTTATACCGGCAGCTTTCGCCCATTTGTCGAGGATGATGCAGATACGGCTTTCCGATGGCAGGTCGAAAACCTTGTCCCCGTCCTTTGCATCGCCACGCTCCGGCAACCACTTCATCGCCTGCTTTGACAATGGCAGGTAAATAGGTTCGTTGGTCTTTTCCATTACGGTGAAAATGCGCCACTGGTCGCAGTCTTTGTGGATGTCGCCCCAAGACAGCCCGACGACATCGCTGATGCGTAAGGCACAATAACAGGAAAACAGGAAAGCCTGCTTGACGACAGGACGGGTCGGACATTCCGTTGCAATCAGTTTTTTCAGTTCGTCGATTTGCAGGAACTCGCGCTTGCTTTCAGGGCGGTGGATGCGGTCGGCGGCGGCTATGTGCGTGAACGGATTTTCTGAAATGTATTTGTTCCGCACAGCCCAGTTCAGCATGGCACTGAATACGGTAACATACCCTGTTGCGGTGGTCATGGAGATGGGGCGGTTCGTCCGGGCTTTGTAGTCGTTCCGCAGAAAGTTCATGAAATCCATACAGTAGTCCTTGTCTATCATCCTGATAGGCACATCCCCGCGAAACTGGAACGTGGCTTTCCTGACGGAATTGACACTGCGTACTGTGGTGTGCTTGCCGTTGTCCTCCAGCCACCTCGCGTACAGGTCGAGCATTTCCGACAATTTGATGCGGCCTCGCAGCATGATATTGGAAACGCCTTTTTCATTATTGGTCAATTCAATGATACGGTCTGCTTTAATCTTGTTCGCCAAAGCCATGTTGTGCTGGTTCATGGCACGGCTGGCGGGGTCAAGTTCCGGAACAAGGTAAAGTTTCAGGAACTCATACGTCCGCTTCCCGTTGCGGTAAATATCCAGATAGATGGACTTGTTGCCGTTCTGCAACTCCTTGAAGCGGATTCGGACAGGCTCTTTCGCCTTTATGATTTTCTTAGGTCTGGGCATGGTGCTATATTTATTTGTTGGTTATGTTATCTGCGATTGGCTTTTCCAGTGATTGGCTGGCAGCAATCATTCTCATATATCCTTTCATTGTTTTGGGTGTCAGCCCAAGCATACAACTGACAGTGCCGATGTCGGTGCCTGTGGTAAGCAAGAGGTATATGAAAGTGTTCTGTGCAAGCCTGAAGTTCAGCGGTTGCTTCAGCCCGGCTTTCTCGCCCCAATGACGCAGGATATTCTGTATCTCTGTCCTCTTTGGCAATCCCTTGAATACAAGTCCCCGGTGGTTGTCCGTTTCGGGTAGCCACCGTATTGCTACGGCAGTCATGGGAACGGATGTCTTTCTTGAATGTACCGCAATGGTGGTCTTGCCGCCATCGGATTTTATGTCTTTCCATTTGAGGGAGAGAATGTCGGCGGAAGACAAATATGTAAAGACACTCAACATGAAAGCCTGTTTGACCTGCGGCCTTGACATCACGGGGCAGGGAGTATTCATCAAAGAGCGTATTTCTTCCACACTCAGGAATTGCTTTAGCGGGCGTTCCCTTGTTATGCGTCCGTGGATATTCACGAAACGCAGGGGATTGACACCGATTATTCCTTCTGTCACCGCCTTGTTGAGTACGCTGCTGAAAAGATATATATATGCTCTTGCCGTTGTCATGCTGATTTTGCCGGATAGGGCAGTATAACCTTTGTGTAAGAAATCAACCAAACCGTCGCAATAGTTTTCATCAATGGCAATCACTTTTGTATCTAATCCACGATAAGCCATTACGGCCTTTTTCAAACCTCTTACATTGGTAGCGGTAGAAACGTCGCCTTTGTCGAGGTAGATTTTCTCGTACCCGTCAATCGCTTCACCGATGCACAAGGCTGGCTTTTCGGTCGTCTCTATCCCGAAACGGACGGTAAGCAATTCGTTTTCTCTGGTGGCGCGGACGGCTTCGGCTTCTTTCAAAGTCTGCTTGTTCGCGCTGATGTTTTTCTTGGATGTTTCGGGTAACAAATAGAGACGAAGGGCTTCGCGGATGCGTTTTCCGTCTTTGTAATAGTCAAGATAGACAGACCTTTTTCCTCCGTCTATTTCCTTGTATTTAAGTGTGATATGCGATTTTGCTGCATTCATGTGAAACTCTATTTGTTACTATATGGTCATTTTTCAATTACAAAAATACAAATAAATTCCGAAAGTAACAAAATGGTAGCAAATAAAGTAACAAAATCAACCCGATTTAGCGAAAATGAGAACTCGTAGTCTCTTTGTTTAAACCTTATAAAATACTGATATATAGCAATTATGTATTCTTTTTATTTCCCTCTTATTTCTATGGAAAACATATATAAAGATAGTGGTGGAACATTTCGACATGGCTCTTGGCTTCCACGTCGAGCGTTTCCTCCATTGTCGTGCGGCGTACCAGTATGGGCACGTTGCCGTCCAGCACATACACTTTCTTTTGAGCGTCCGTAACCATCGTGCGGGCCGTCCAGATACTCGACACGCTGATGATGACGCAGCCCACAAGAAAGGCGGTGCAAATAATTCCGACCAGTTTGATTTTGTTCTCTAAATTCTTGATGACCATTTTGTTTGAATATTTATCGTTACTTTGTTATCTCATTACCGTACCCATTGCGCCTGTTGCCGTCATTTTAGCCTGCTGCGCCACGCCCTCGCCGAAGTTTCGGGTTGAGAACGCCGTGTCACCCTCCGGTATCATCCATGCCGCAAGGTCGGGGACGAGGTTCAGGCATTTTAGGGCCACGATGCTTGCCGCCATCAGATAGCCCGCCGAGAAGAAGGAGTTTTGCAGGTAAGCTGCCATCGTCTGCTCGCTTGTCGTTATCGCCGTCAGGTTCTCCACCTGTATGCAGAGCACGATGTCGAACAGCAGCAGTACGTAGAAGCCCACGAAGTAGAGCATCGCCCCGTAGAAATGCACCGTCAGATACCTCGTGAGCCACTTCGCCCATGCGCCTTCCCATTTGGGCAGGAGCGAAAACGCCCACTGGATAGGTCCGAAAATGGTGAGCATTCCCAAAAGAATTTGCTGGCAGTAAATCGTCGCCCACCAACCGATACGGAACACCACCAAGGCGATAAGTATGATGATTTTGTCTATTCCCACGATGACACCCGATGTCAGCGACGTGAACCACAGCTTCGCTGCATCCTTCTCCATGTTCGTAACCTCGTCCACGCCAGTTTGTTCCATCGTTGCCTCGATAAGGTTGGGATCGGACGTACCCGTGTGGGCGACATCGGCTTGTGCCTGCAGGGCAGTGTACATCGTGTCGCGCACGTAAATCAACTCCTGCACTTTCTCGAACTTGTCCGAGATTTGCGAGGCTTCGGCCTCGTACAGGTCATGTGTGTACGAACCGACGCAGTTCGGGATATAGGAGAGGAAATCTAAAAAGCACCAGTTGCTCCCGCTGTTTGCCATGCCCGTGTCTGCCGGAGGATACCACCAGCAGAGAATGAGCGACACGGCCAGCGGTCTGAAGAGCTTCATCACGTCCAAAGGCTCGTGCTTGACCATCATTTTGTACGCCATGCCTGCCGCCATGACGATAGCGAACAGGGCGGCCAGCGCCATGCACATCTGCAATATCCACCAAAATGGACCTTGCGAGCCGGTAAAGGTCGCGTCGGTCAGGAACTCGTTGGTCTGAAAAATCACGTCGTCGATCTCCTCTTCCAAGAGGTCGATACCGAAATCCGAAAGAATATTTCCGTCTGCCATAGGTTATATGCTTTTAGTTCCCTCTGTTTACCGTCTCGTCTCCGTCACCCGTTCCAATGCCGCCGTCCGACTGTGAACCTCGCACCGCAAGGCGCGATTCGTTCCAGCGGCTCATGGCGTTTCTGACGACGCTGCTTTTGTCCAAGGTTCGGTCGGCGGTTACGTTCAGCAATCCGTCCGTGGCCGTGGCGTTCTGTCTTCGGGCAAGGTAGCCGACCAGAATCTCGTTCTGCCGTACCACGTCTTCGTAGATCCGCAGGTATTCTTTCTTTCGTTGCGCATTGGGCATATAAGCGTCCTTCGTTGCGTCGATGGCACACTGGTACACATGATAGTATTCCGTCCACCGCTCCTTGTCGTCCGTCGTGCCCCCGGCAAGGAGAATCCGGTCTATGTTGCGCTGAAACCGCTCCATTTGAGCGTTTATCTTATCGCCCTCGGCCAGCCATGCGAGGTCAATCTGCCGGTCGGCCACGTTCAGCGCCTCGATTTCGGCACGTTTGACCAGAGCCGAGTCAATGGCTTCCGCTTCATCTGTCTGATTGTAGAGATTGACACCCGCCAGCGTGCGGAACGACAGTTTGTTCTTGCTTGCCGCCGACTTCTTGTACTTGTTATGCAGCAGCGTGTAGTAAAGTTCGGGCGACAGAGCGCCCGTACCGGTTTCCATGACCGTAATCTGGTTCTGTTTCGGCGAGTCATGGTTGTAAGTAACCGACTGCGCCTTGACACCGCTCGTTGCAACTGCTGCAACCGCCATGAGTAAGAGAGTTCTGTTCATATTAATTTCCGGTTATTCATTATTTTACAGTTATTTATATCGTATAGTCATACTTTGAGGGCCTGCTTCAAAGCCGTAAATATTGGTACTCATTCCTGACTCGTTTCTCTCCCTGCGAGAAATGCGTCTCGTCTTTTTCAATGCAAATACATTTTCTATGCGTATAGATACAGGCAATTGCGGTGCTCATGCTCCCCGATGCAAAATCAAGGACAGTATCTCCTTCCTTTGTGTATGTTCTTATCAGATACTGCAATAATGCAATCGGCTTTTGGTTGACATGAATCGTTTTGCCTTCCGATTCCGCTGTTTTGAAGTATATCACACTTCGTGGATACCTTGTCCCTTTGTTTTCATTTCTGAATGTAGGATTGGGGACATTGTTTATTCCTGTCCAATTGCTTCCTCTCTTCGTGCGATTCCCGTAAGGCTCACCTTCCTCCATGATGGGATAATAAGGGATTCTACCTTTACCAAAGACACTTATTAGCTCATGTGCTTTTAGAGGTTGTTTTTTAGCGAGAAGAAAATTGCTTGCTTTTGACTTTTCCCAAACCCAGTCATATTTAAATTCCTCTAAATTACCGCAGCGTAGAAGGCTGCTGAACGGTTCGCTGCCAAATAAGACCGTAGGTGCATTTTCTTTCCTGACTCTCCTGATCTCTTTCCACATTTCCGGGAATGGTATTATTTTATCCCACTGTGAAGCTGTGATTCCAAAGGGGGGATCACATAAAACCAAGTCGATACTTGATTCCGGAAGAAAAGGCATTACTTCAAGACAGTCGGCTTTATATAACGTAATGTCTTTTGCAAAAACAATCTTTTCCATTGCATCAATCTAAATGTCTCTTTATCCCTTGGTTATAATCCCAATAGGCTTGTTCGTACTAAAAATTCTTTCTCTGTTTTTATTTCCCGATGTCGATGGCATGGAAGTCAAACTCCAACCTGTAGATAGTCTGTCTTCTTTCCCTTTCATCGTTCATTAATAATCCAGCCGTCCCGCTTTGCGCCATCGTCCGAAAGCTCCGTCGATAATCTCCTTGACCTTGGGACGGTAAATCTTCGCTTTCCAGTAACCGATACGCACCTGTATGTACCGCCATGTCTCGATATACGCCCGGTTCAGGTGTCGCTCGATGTCGTCCAGCGACGTGTTCACCGCTTCCAGTACCAGCAGCAGGTCGGAGGTCGAGCAGGCCGCCGCCCCGGTGGCATACAGCACAAGGTCGCTCACCGACTTGTAGAGCTGCTCCCCGTCATTGGCGATGTCCCGTATTGCCTTTTCGTTGATGGCCAGTATCACGGCATCGCCGGGGTCGATGCGTCCCCGTTTCACGATTCTCTCGTTGAAGTCCTCCAACAGTTTCTTGTAATCGCCGATACGGTCGCTGACCGCCGTATAAGTGCTTTTCACGTTCAGTACCGTCCGCAAGGACTGGTACATCACGTCGATGACATCGAAGGCACGGGTGTAGCGATCCAAGTCCACATTCAGTTCCTTGTACTCGCCGATCTCCTTGCGGCTGTATTCGTGCAGCAGCTTGTTGCTGTATTCCAGCGTACTGCGGGCCAGCAGCAGGCTCCGCTGTTTCTTGTGGTCGTTGATGTAGGCTTCCACTGACACGATGTCGAAGGTCCATTGCGCCTTGGCGATGCCGGGCAGGAGAACCAGCAGCACGACTGTCATCAGCAGGGCACGTTTCATGGCCGCACCTCCTTTCCGCTGTCTTTGCCGTTTCCGTTCCGCAGGTTTCGCGCATTCTCCACCCAACGTTCGTGGCATTCCTCCACGAGCGTCAGCCTGCGTCCCTCGTCCATGTCCAGTTCGGGCAGCACATCCTTCAGCACGTCGATGATGCTCCGCTTATAGTGCATCATCTTTTCCAGCGACACGAGGTCTGCATATATTTTTGTAATCCGGGAATCCACTTCCCGTGCGATTTCGAGCCGGTCGCTCGACCACAGCAGATGGTACACCTCCCCGGTCGGAGTCTCTTCCAATGGCGGGGTACGGGCGTATTCCGTCGTGATCTTGCACGAAGGGTGTTCCCGTGCAATCTCCGCAATACGGTCGTTCACCAGTTTCGTTTTCTCCGCGTCCGACAGGTTCGGGTCGAGTGTCAGCACGTCGGCTACATACGTGTCGGTATATTCCGTGGTCAGTTCCCAACTGATCTGCACGATGGCACGGTGTATCTTGATACCGAGGAAATATTTCGGTTTGCGGGCTATCGAGACCGTCGCCTTGAACGTGATGACCCCGTTGATGTTCGGCATGGTCGCCTTACGGACATAGGTGTAGCCGTTCCACGCCCCGCCGTCCTGCCATGACAGGCTGTAAGCCGTCTTACAGTCCTGCATGATGGCCGGTATGCGGTAATAGTCGTCCGTTGCCACATCGTTATCGCCCGCCGCCTCGGCTTTTGCGTCGGTGTATTCCCGTTGTTTCTTCTGCCATTCGGACAGCTCGCTTTTCAGGCGGTCTATCTGTGTTTTGTTCGCATTGTACTGCTGTCGGTACACCGCCGCATCTTCCACGCTCGCCTCGGCGATTTTTTTCAGCAGGTCGGCATTCTCATTCTCCAACGCATTGATTTGCGACTGAAGGGCGGCCACCTGGTTCTCCGCCTCCTGCAGCATGGCGTCCAACTCGGACAAGTCCAATTCGTTCTCCGTAACCGTGGTCTGCATGGCACACTCCTTTGAATGGGCGTTCAGGGATTTGCCGCACTTTCTGCACTTGTACTGCGTCGTGCCCTGACCAAGCGTAGCCCCGTCCGAGCAGGTTACGCTGATGGTCACGCTCTCGCAGCCCTGCAACTTCGCAGCGTCCGTCGCCTGATAGTAGTTCCGCGCATCGGATGCGATATAGTAAGTATAACCCTCCTCGTTGTCGTTGAACTCCAAGAGGCGGGCATTGAGTTGCGCCTTGAACGTGTTCAGGTCCATCGAATAGGAATCGAACACCTCCTCGTAAATGATTTCCTCCCGGTTCCAGCTTTTCTTCACATGGATTTCATAGGCATAGGCTTTCTTCGTCTGTTTGCCGCCCCGACTGATGATGTAACCGTTCTGCCAGTAGTCGATGGTGTAGGTATAGCCGTCGTTCTGACTGTTGAGCAGCTGAACCCGGCTTCTCGACCAACCGGCGTACCGTTCCGAATTGGCGAGAACCTGCTCCCGTTGCGAGGCATTGGGATAGAAGCCGGGATCGGTCGTCTCGAAACGTGTCCACTCTCCGCCGTTCAATATGCTGTTGTCGTCCGTCGGCGGGTAGTAATCGCACAGGGCGATACTCCCTTGCTCGCGACGGGCGATATACCACCGTTGCGTGTAGTAGTTTCCCGCTGTCTTGTCCAGATAATCTGTCATCCACGAGGTAAGGTCGTAGTTGCTGAAATCGAACAGTCCCGCCACGTTGTCCTCTCCGCCCACCATATCAATCAGCAGACCTCCGAGGTCATGTTCCGCCTGCTCGAAGAGCGCACCGTAATGGTCATACAGGTCGATGACCTTGCTGACCCTGCCGCCCATCAGATCATGGAAAGAACTGGTCTGCAGCAGGACGTCACCGATATTTCCGATACCAGCCGAGGCGAGACCGACACCCATGTTGTAGAGGTTGTCGATGTCGTGTTGCAGGTTCTCTTTCGTAAAGTTACCCGGCACGCTGGCGAGATCGTCCAACATACGTTGCCAGTCGATGTCGCCCACTTCCGAGAGTTTCAGCAGAGGGGCGATGTTTCGGTTGATTTCCAGAAACACGATGTCCGAAAAGCCCAGCGTGCTGTTCGTCACCACACTCTCGAACTGCATACACAGACTTTTCGTCTCGTCGCAGATTTTCATCAGGTAGCTGCCCCAGTAGATAGCCGTTTGAGGCGAGCGGAGCATCAGTTTCGCCACCACCCATATCTTCGGCATGATTTTCTCCGAGACCATGCGGTAAATGCGGCGGTAGTAGTAATTTTCTGTACTGCTATTCCAGATACCGAGGTCGGAAAAGGCTTTATGCTCCAAGAACTTGGAGGCAAAAATCCCCGCCGTAGCCACTTCCGCCGCATTGTAGTGCTTGAGAATGTCATCGACCTGCTCCCGGTAATAGCTTTCCGCCACGGCTTCCGTACCGAAAGCGGTAGCCATTGCCGCCACCGTGCGTGCGTCGTAGTTCACGCTGTAATACTGCGCGTGGACCTGCTGCACAACGGCGAGCGACAGGAGTATAAGGATAAGTGACAGCCGTTTCATCATGGATTCCTCTCCGGTTAAAAACAGATATCCGTCAACGGTGCGTCATGCCTCTTAGTGCACGTATCAGTCCGTCGGCCTCATATACGGCGGAATTTGCCACCAGACGGTGATGTATGAATACCTCCTTGGCGATCTCGTACCTGCGTTGTTCCCACTTCGCCTCTTCTTCCTCGTCCTGTACGGAATTTTCTATGCTGGCGTATTCGTCCAGTTCCTTACCGAGCATCCCCAACCGGAGATTGTATCTTTCCAGAACATCCTCTATTTCCTCAATGCTTTTTCTTCCCATGTCGCGTACCCTTACCAAGTCCTTTCCGGGCCATTGGCACAAATCCCGGATGGTCTTGATGTCGAACTCACGGAATATCCGCTGGATACGGGCTTCATATTTGCTCCCGAACTCAAGTGTCTTTACACTTTGGCTAATGTCTATCTTTTCCATTTTTGTAATTAATGATTTGATTGTTATTGTTTTACATGAAGGTTCAATACCTGCCCGGCCTCGTTGACCTTTTGGGCGAACGGCAGGGACTTCCCGATACCGCTGGCGTTCCAGTCCCGGCAGTACGCCTCAATAGCTTCCTGATGACTGCACCGCAGTTCCCGTTTATAGAGTTTCAAGGCTTCTTTCTCCGCCCGCTCCGTGGTGTAGGTCATGTAACATTCTCTTGGTTCTTCTACACCGTACACGCCGCTGGTCGTTCCCCGGCGGATGAACACCTCGCGGAAGAAACTGCGCCCTTCCTTGTTTTCCAGCCGGTTGATGGTGAATATCTTCTTGCAGTCCACGTCAGTAAGGCCGAGGATAGCCTTGATTTCATCGAACCGCTCACGGAACTTGCTCTGGTCGAGCAGCATCACCACGTCCGAGTTGTTGATGATGGCTTCCTTGACGATAGGGCTGCCGATGATGTCCTGTATCTCCTGTGTCACCACGCCGACCGAAGCCCAGAACTTACGGGCCGTCTTGTACATAAACTTGATGTATTCGGCCATGAGCGGGCTGGCAATCGCCTTCCACGCTTCCTCTATGACCAGGACTTTGCGGTTCTTCTTGATACGCATCTTCTGTAAGAATACGTCCATGATAATCAGCGTGACAAGAGGGAACAGGAGAGGATCATCTTTTATACTGTCGATTTCGAAGACGATGAACGTCTCATCAAACAGTGAACTGTCCATGTTCTCGTTCAGCGTCTTTTCATGATTGCCTCCCCGGTAGAAGTCCTTCATCATGTAACGGTACGTCGAGATGTCGATGCCCGAAATGTGGTTCTCGGTACAGATGTCGGGGATGCGCTGCACGGAAAACTCATAGAACGAGTTGAACGACAGCTCTTCCACTTTTAGCTCCTTACGGCGGCGTTCCATCTCGTCGATCATGCGCTCGATACGCCCGGCCCGCTCTCCTTCGTCCTCGTCCCGCTTCTCGGTACGGTTACGGTCGTCGATGAGCAGCCCCTTACGCAAATCCTCCCGTTGCAGGGGCGTGAAGCCGTCGAAACCGTTGAAATAGGTGTCGTAATACTCCGTGATGACCTGTTCTATCAGGCGGTCCTCCGTCTTCGTGACCGTACCCTGCGAGCCTTTCCAGATGAGCAGTACGAGGTTTTTCAGGAAGCCCGTTTTCTCCACATTCATTTCAACCCGGTTGATGCGGAACGGGTTCATGGTAATCGGTCTTTCCTCGGTATAGGAAATGTACTTGCCGCCGAGGTATTCGCAAAGGCCCTCGTAGCTGTTACCCGTATCGACCATCACCACGTCTGTGCCCTGCTCGTACAACTGGCGCACGACAGAGTTCATGTGGAAGCTCTTGCCGCTGCCCGAAGGCCCTAAACAAAAGAAATTCGAGTTGTCCGTCAGTTTGTTTTTCCCTTCCTTTCCCGTGATGTCGATAGCTACCGGCACGCCTTGGCGGTCCGTGTAGTAAATTTTCAGCGGTGTTTCTTCGCTGTGCTGTATGTGCTCCTTATACATCAGGCACACCGCCGCGTCACCCAGCGTCAGGAAGCGGTCATAGTCCTCGTTCATGCCGTAGCAGTTACCCGGAAACGAGTTTACGAACAGTTCCAGCTGGTTGTACGCCCTTTTGGAAATATGGATACCCATACGTCCGAAAGCATTCTCCAAATGGTTCGTGCATTTTTGCAGGTCCGTACCAGTCGGTACGGCGACAATCAGGTTGAAATGAGTGTACACGAGCTGCTTGCTTTCCCGCGCGATGACCTCCTGTACCCGCTTGATGTCCTCCACGGCCATCTGGTTGCTCGGATTGGGAATACTGGCGTGCCGGTTCTTCTTTTTGTCCAGCAGGGCCAGTTCCCTTTTCTGATTGGGCAGGAAGACAATCTGGTTATAGATGACAGCCTCCGCACTCGGAATGCTGTCAATGGCAGCCAGCAGGTCCACGGGCATATCCGTGTTATTGACCTCTATATTGGTATAAGGTCTTATCAGTGAAGGCAGTGCGGCGCAGTCCACATCGACAAGACTATATACCTTGCAGCGTTTGTCGCCCATCGAGACTGTCTCGTCGTCTGCCTTGAAGTTGGTCATCGACACGATCCGGTCCTTGAAGTTCATGGCGAAATAGCGGTCCACGTATTCGCTCGCCTCGGCTTTGTTCAGGAACTTGGCCTGTACCCCGGCATCGTGCAGCTGGTCATGCACTTTGCGGATCTTGACCAGAAAATCGCGCCACTTCTTGTTGTCGAACGAGAACAGTCGGCTCTTCTTCGCCTCCTGTGTGATAGTCAGGTAACACACGCTGTCCGTGTAGTTGCGCCCCTTGAAGTAACGGAAGTAGGCCGACGAGAGGAACTCGTGTTTGTCGCCCGTCTCGTTCTCGAACTGTTTCCTGACGAAGATGTCCTGTTTGTGCAGGGCATATCCTTCGCCGAGCGTCTGTGCGAGGGCGGTGAGAAGGTGCGTGAACTCATAGTAGCTGTCAATGTTCGCGCAGTATTTTTGCACGGGGTTCTCTATTTTCAGGATAGCAGAATATTCGCCCGTCTTGGTATAGAGCACGCCCACGCCGTTCGTCTCTTCCACGGAAAAATAGATGTCCTGAAAGATACGCTTGCGCTTGCCTCCGGTACCGAACGCATAGACCGACAGGGCCATGCCGGCACACAAGGCGATAAAAAGTAGAATGATGTACAAAGTCATCTTAAAATACGATAAAAAAGGCCGGGCCGCCCGGATTTCAGGCGGCCGGCCCGCGTTCAACATTCAACAAGACCACACGTTGCCCGTGATGGTTTTTCTTTTCTTCTCACAGCTTCTTCGAGTGGGCGTAGATATACACCCCGCGCCCGTCTTTCTTGGTATGCAGCCCTTTCCGCTGTTTGAGCATGATAAGGGCGATACCCGTCGAGACGACCGCAACCAGCACGACCAGTCCGACCACGAACCCTGCGAGACAGTAGGCGATGATAAAGCCGACGATGGCTCCGCCGGCAACGCCTGCCGCCCAGTAGGTATAGCGTCCCTGGATGCCCATGAACTCCAAAGGCCGTTGAAGACCTTTGAACAGCGGGTAGTCAGGGTAACGTTCGTCCTTGCCTTTCATCGTGCGGAAGGTTTATGCGCCGATACCGAAGAACATCGGAAGTGCTTGTGCGGCAGCGATTAAGAAAATACATGCGCCCACGACCATCATGATTTTCTTCTTCACGTCCTGTTCCTCGTTGTGTGGGCTAAGCACCCAGCGCCATACCCACCTTGCGGTGGGCGGTTTCCGAGTACTCGCCCCCAAACCGTACTTACATGTCTCCATGTATACGGCTTTCCATTAGTAACATTACTCTTTACCATAGTTCTGAATCATAGAGTTGCAGTCCTCACAGACAACCAGTGTCTTGCGATGTCTTTTGAGCATCAGTTTCTCCCACTCATTATTGCCTTTCAGCTTGGTGAGAGTCCTCACATGATGCATGACTACTTTTCCTTCCTTACCACATAGTTCACATCTGCCATCCTTCAACCTTTCCACAAGGCTCGGATATGGCACGTACATGGTCTGTGGCAGTTTGTCATAGTCAACATCGAACTGAGCATTTCTCTTTTTGAAACCCTCATTGTAGAAGACTCTGTATTTCTGCTTTCCCTTGGCATCGTTGTACGGAATGACAAAGTCCTTGTCCTTCTGATACTTCTGGCGAACTTTCCTTGCGGAAGTGTTCAGTTTCCAGCCAAGTGTCTTGAACATACTCATCTTCATAATGAAGGCGAAAGATGCACATTCTTTGGACACGTTTGCAGCAAGTGAATAGTAGTTGTAAAGTCCTCTGGTTTCCGCATTGTATTGGGCAAGAATATCTTCGGGCTTCATTGGAGTCATATATCTGCGAGGCTTTGACCACCAAATGTCTTTGCCATCAATGTTTCTGACCTCCAACGCGTTGTACTCAGTGAGCTTCTTTTGTATCACAGCCGAGTTAAGGGTTAACACCACTGCGCCGTTGAAGTCTCTTTTGAGAACTCCGTCCTTATTCCTTTTCACTGCGTCTGACTTTCTGATGAAGATTTCATATCCAAGGAATTTCGCCTTGTCTTGTGCGTGTGTTATCAAAGTTTTCTCATCAGACAATTCAAGTTTGAGTTGTTCTCTCATGAATTGGGTGATGTCCGCTTTGATGGTCTCGCATTCAGACTTGCTTCCGATAACCGATATAAGGAAATCGTCCGCATACCTTACATACTGCATTCTTCTAAAGTCCGCATCCATTGCATCCTTGTGAGGAGTGGACAGCATCTGTTTGCTCAGTTGGGCAATTTCATACAGATAGCTTTTCCGTATCTGCTCATCGGATGTTTTCTGCAACTTCTTTTTCAGCCAGTTCTTCTTATTGTTCAAACGCCAGTATTCGGGATTGATGCTGCGTCTGTCACCTTTGCGGAATTTGGCTGCGTACTCCTTGATGTACTTGTCGAACTTGTCAAGGTAGATGTTAGCCAGCATGGGGCTGATTATTCCACCTTGCGGAGTTCCTGAGTACGTCTTGTTGTACTTCCAGTCCTCCACATACCCTGCATTGAGGAATTTACGGATAAGTCTGAGGAAGCGTTCATCTGATATGCGTTCACGAAGAATGCTAATCAGTACGTTGTGGTCTATGTTGTCAAAGAAGCCTTTGATGTCTCCCTCGATAAACCACTTTGCTCCCGCAAAAGACTTCTGTATCATACCCAATGCCGTGTGGCAGCTTCGATGCGGTCGGAAACCATGTGAAGTGCCTTCAAAATGACCTTCATAAATAGCTTCAAGCAGCAGTCTAACTACCTCCTGCACCAATTTGTCCTCGAATGAGGGAATACCGAGCGGACGTTTCTTGCCGTTCTTCTTCGGTATGTACACTCTGCGTGCAGGGTGGGGTTGGTAACTTTCGTCCTTTAAGGACACAATCAATCTTTCAATCCTTTCAAGACTCATCTCATCGATGGTCTTGCCGTCAGTTCCGGGTGTCATGTTGCCTTGCTTCGCATAGATGCGTTGGTAGGCTACAGCGAACATCTCTTCACTGAACAGATACCGATACAGTCGCTCGTATTTATAATCCGAACTTTGACTGTGGTCACTTAGAGCTTTTAATACTCTTTCTGATTTTTCCATACGTCTTACACGTTTTCAAAATTTGTATTAAAACATTACTAACTGTTCCCCTTCGCCATGTACAAGGCATTACCTTGCTCGGACTACTATGGGAACTCCGTTACCATATTGGATATTCAGAGCCAAAGCCCATAGCCACTTTCATGGCTTTCCAACTTAGGTAATCTCCGTTTAGCTGTATGATAACTATTAGCACGACAGATTGTCGGATACGACTTCCGCCCTTTTCTCCGCTTACTGCGGTTGCGTTGTGGCTGGTTCTTTGCTATAACACCAATGACGTTGTCTTAGTGCCACAATGCGACGTTTGTAAAAGCCTTCCGTCGCAGCTACATCTTTTGCCGCTGGGCTATCGTTCAATCAGTATGGACTTTATCCTCATATCTGTCTTTCTCCCTCGCAATTCAGTCGCAGTCTGGCTTTTGACTGACTTATTGCTTTCCCAAAGTGCTATTTTCACCTTTAGGTTTCCCCTCGGGCTTATTTGGGTGGAAGTAGATCACTTGAACCCTGACCTATCCTCTTGCTAAAGAGGAATTTATCATGCAACCATTACGGACGCACTCATGGCGATGTACACCGAGATAGCGCCTACGATAGCCACAACACCGGCAATGGCGTAACACAGTTTGACCATGATGGGAACGTACTTGGCGATTTCCTCCGTCACGGTAGCCAGTGCAGTCGTACCGGCGGAATAATCGCCTGCGGAGTTCTGGGCCATGACGGCCGTCGTGCCACACAGCAACATCAGTGTGAGCATCTGTACTTTTTTAGCAGAAAACATTTTTTTCATTTGTCTTTTTGTTTTTTGAAACATGATTATTTATTTTAGGGTAAGTATTGCAGTTCTTTCGAATCGTTATGGCGGTACTTGATTCCTGCCTCCCGTTTCTATATGCGATAGCCGAAAAAGGCAGGAAAGACGAGGAACGCACCGATCAGGAACAGGCACGCGCCCACAAGCGTTACGACGGACTTGGTAATGCCGTCCTCGCCCGTGTTCATCTTTACGTAAATCTGGAATCCGGACACAATCACACAAATCCCGGCGATGGCACAACAGAGAGCTTGGACGTAAAACATCATTGTTACCACGTAGTCGTGCATCGTCGCCAGCGCATCCGCACCCCAACTGTAATTCACGCTGCCGCTTTTCGCCAGAGCTGAACAGGGGATGATGGAACAAAGCGCACATAGTATCTTTTTCGTTTTCGACATCTTACAGCTTATCTTTGACCGGTCTCCATTTCAGGCAGGGACGGTTGTCCAAGCGTCCTTTGGAAATCAACGCCTTATACATCTCTTCGTCGGTAAAGCCGTCGGACAGGTAGGGAGCGATCTCTTCCATCTGCGCCTCCGCCTTGGCCTTCAGCCTTTCAAGCCGCTCTTTCGCGGCTGCCTCCTTTTTCCCTGTATCGCCGTCTTGTACCGCAGGCGGGGCAGCTACGGCTTCCGTGTCGCATGTCTCATTTCCGATACTAAACCCGGTCTCGTTCTCCGAAACCTCGACACTCTCTTCCGTGGCATCCATCGGACCGAGGTCGAAAACTTCTTCGTCAGTCTTCTCCGTTCCCTTCTTTCCATACAGGTCACGGGTAATATTGACCGCGTAATAGACGATGTACAGCACCGTCAGTACAAGGGCGAATATAAAGTATGAACTCATCTGTTTTAAGTATGAAATTAAACTTTAATTGAACTTTGAAAGTACAAAAGCAAAGAAAAGTATTATATTTGATATAATGAAAACTCTTTATATCAAACAATATTTTATTACGTATAAATAAGTATGAAACATATAAATTGAACTTTAATTTCATACTTTAAGGCGAATGTACCGGGAAAAACGGGCATAAAAAAAGCCCTCCGGGAGGAGAGCTTTCAAGGGAGGGGTAACGATAATGCCTTACCGTTTCTTTCCGCGCAGGTAATCGTTCAGGTCCTTGTACTCGTGATAACGGAGTGCTTCGTTGTGCACCCGCTTGCCGTACATGCCGGCGATGGTCTCTTCCGTTTTCTGTCCGGCGAGATCATTGTCGAGATAACAGTGTATTTCCTCGTACACCTGCAAGTGTTCCAAAGCCTTTTTCAGGTTGTTCACCGAGTTCATCACGAGGTAATCGCAAGGTGCGCCGATGCAGACCGTATCATCACCCGTCTGTTTCAGCGTCAGGTAAGAGAGAAAATCCATGAAGCCTTCGAACACGCAAACCCGGTTCTGTGCTTCACTATGAGAATGCCTGATGACAGAGATGTCCTTACACCGGATACAGCCCTTATAATAAGGATTGCGAACCTCGTACCCGCCCGCCACGTTACCGAAGGCAAGGGCGAAGTAGCGCCGTTGCCGCAATTCATAATGGACCTCCCGGCAGAACATGCGGCCGATGTCTCCGTCGATTCCACGGGAATGAAGGTACGAGAGCAGCGCATGGTGCTGCAACGGTACGACGAGCACGTCCTTCATGTCGGCTTCGACGGGTCGGGGCGTTGTCCCCGGAATCCGCACCCTTTGTATCGGGATAGCGTTCTCGTGCTTCCCTATATAGGCAAGCACTTCGCTCACGCTGTCCGTCTGGTAAAGGTGTTTGCCCAGTTCCACAAGGTCTCCGCCCGTCGCTGCGCCAAAGTCATACCATTCGTTGAGCCGGTCATTGACCTTGAACGACGGGGTACGCTCATTGCGTAGCGGCGACAAATACCAGTATTGTTTCGATGTTACACTCTGGGGGTGGTAGCCGAGACTGGCAAGATAGTCCACGATACGCAGTTGTTTTGCTTCCGCTATGGTCATGTCATTTTCTTTTCACTTGTTTTCAAAAAACGGTTTACTTTGGTTTTTCTCCTATATATACCCGGACCAAAGTAAACTAAATTATTTTTCACCTTCTGCGTCCTCGCATTCTTCGTCGAAAAGCAAGGCTTCGGTCGGGGTCACATCGTAATAAAAGAGCTTGTCCCGTTTGACGATCAGCTTCAGGTTTTCCGTCAGGTACTGCAGCAGTTTTATCATGACGCTGCGTCCCCGTTTGAACCCGATAGCCTCATAGGAGGCCATGAGAGCCTGCAGTACGTTCTCGAAACCTTTGATGGGCCTGTCCCCGAAAGCGGCGGAAAGCGCCTCCCGGTGCTGCTCGATGGACAAATCCATGAAGCTGCTCCGGGCCTTCGGTCTCACGCTGCCATCAAACGAATAGTTATCCACCATGACCGGCAATCCTTCGTCATCAACGGAAAAAGCAAACGGTTTGAACTCCTTCTCGCGGATATGCAGCGCATGAACTTCACTGATAACGGGATTCTCCGCACTCTTGGTGATGACCAGCACCGTTTCCGCCTTATTGCTCATTTCCGTGCCGATATGCCCGCGCACATTGTTGTCGCCTTTATTCAGGTGCAGCACACAATGGATATGCAGGTCGTATTTCGACGACCATTCCATCATCTTGTTGATAACCTCCACCGATTCGCTGGTGCTGTTGATGTCGAGCATCAGGTCGCGGATGCCGTCAATGATGACCAGCCCGTACCCTTTGTTCTGTCGCAGAGCGTAGTCGATGACCTCAATACGCACGGCCGGCGTGTATTCCCGCAGGCAAATGAAATCGAGATTCTCGTTGTCGGTTGTGGTGGGCAGTCCCGCCAGGCGGAGAATACGTTCCAACACGTTATGGCAATGGAAACGGCTCTGTTCGGTGTCCACGTACAAGATCCTGCGCTTGCCTTCGGGCAGATGCGCCCGGTAGTTCAAAACCTGCCGGCCCGCCAGTGACGCAGCGACAATAGCAGAGACATTAAACGTCTTTTTCGCCTTCGCCTTACCCGTCGAAGCGCTAAAATTGCCGAGCGTCGCTATGGTGGAGTTGTCGATCCATATAATCTGGGGCGGAGTCACGTAGGTGTCCGTGGCCTTTATCTGCGATGCCGTGAGAATATCCGACAGGCGATTCTCGTCCAGTTCCGCCCACGAGTTACGGTCAGTTCTTTTTTCGTTTTCCATAGCGCTTCTGGTTAAAGAACGGTTGGGTTGCGGATACTTCCGTCGCCATACGCATGGCATCGTCCACCGTAGGTTCGTAGTTTTGCAAGAGCCATGCGTCCAGCTCTTCCTTCGCGAAGTAAAGCATCTTGCCGCGAGGTTTGTAGTGCGGGATTTCCTTGTTCGATGTGAGTTTGTACAACATACTTTCGGACACGCCGATATACATGCACGCCTCTTGAAAAGTGAAGACTTTCTTGGTCGTGTAAATGGTATTTTCCAGTAAAGCCACACGCTCCAACAGACCTTCCACCGGTTCCAACTTCTTGAGAACCGCTTCTATGGCGGTCAGCCGTTCGCTTAACCGCTCCATGAATGTTGTTCTGTTTTGCATAAAATACATGTTAAAATTAGACAATGGAGAGTTACCTCCGTTATGCAGCGCGCTAACGGAGGTCAAAGTTATGTGATGTGAACCGGACAGCCGGAAATTCCGGCATGATACTATGCACGTATCACGGCAACTATCACTGTTTTATCTTTCACATACTTGGCTTTTTGGCACTTCGTGTCATATTTTCAGCCGACTGATGGCTTTTCGTATGCCGAGGTTTGCCGATGTAATGTTGTTCCTCGCCGCAGAGAGGGCAGACGAGAGGCTTGAAGCGGTAACATATCTTGTGCCGTCTTTGGACAACAGGAACCGCCCCTTGTCGAGAACCGACTGCCAGTGAGGTAGGATAAAGGTGTTTTCGAGCAACGCATCGAACAGAACCGCCACATGGCGGATATTGTTCACACGTATACAGAAATTCTCCTTGCAGGCAAAAAGCGCTTCCATGTCCTCGATGCGGAGAGTGGAAACGCAAAACAGATGATAAGCGTTGGCGCAAGCCACAATACCTGTCATCTGTTCACGGGAAAAATTGCAACCAAAGGAGAGAGGTGGAGCGTTTCTGGAATCTTCTATACGTGAAGAGTCGAACCATACTCCGGCAATGTCGTACTTTTGTTTCAAGGCCATGCACTCCTCGAAAGAAAATGTTTCTGCGGTAAAGAGGCTTTTGACGAGACTTGTACAATCGAGCAACAGCCCTCTGATGATATGAATGTTCATTTCATGGCAATTCCTGCAAACCGCACTGTTGCAGTCGATGTACCGGTGGCTGTTTATAAAGTCATCCACGTAGCGGCCATATCGTTTGCCGCCTGTCATGACGTCTTGAAGATAAAGCTCCCTTGCTTCGGAGAGCAACTCGTAAAATTCTTCCGCTACATCCTGTTCCGTAGCGAAGTGGTGCAGATGTGGTCTCCCTTCAAAAAAAGAGAGGACCTGTTGTTTTGTCCTTTCATGTCGAATTGTTTTTTATGGGTTTATACTTATTATAATAGTGGCATTACTTCGACCATTTGAAATATCGGAGAAAAGCCGGAAATATTTACCTTAAATTGAATTTGACATGTATGACTACATCAGTCGAATAGGCCGTTAACCAAATTGACTGCTTCGTCTTTTTTCTGGTTGATGATTTTGGCGTACACCTGTGTCATTCTCACGGAGGTATGGCCAAGCAGCTTCGATACGGTATAGAGATCCGCACCGAGCGTCAGCATCATGGTCGCGAATGTATGCCGGGCGGTGTGAAAAGTAAAACGCTTGGTGATTCCGGCCGCTTCGGCCCACGGTCTGAGATACTGATTGATATTTGAAGGCAGGTTGAACACAGGATCGTCTGCAGCCTTGTCCTCACGCTCCGGCATCCATTTCAACGCCTCGTTGGAGAGTGGCAGGTAAATCGGTTCTTTGGTCTTCTGCATAGCTACCGCCAGACGGTATTGGCCGTTATCGACAAAGACATTCTTCCATTTCAGGCCGACAATATCGCTGATACGCAGTCCGCAGAAGCAGGAGAACAGATAGGCATTTTTTACCCTCCCTTCCTGCATCGGAGTGGCAATCAATGCCCGTACCTCTTCGATGGTCATATAGGACCGCACGCTTTCCGGCATTTTGGGCTTCTCCGACTTTTCCATCTCGTTAAACGGATTTCTCAACAACCGTTTAGCCCGAACGGCAGCATTCAGGGCGCCATTGAATATCTGATAATAGGTGTTGCGTGTAGAAGCTGCTATCGGCTTTCCTTTAGGGCGGAAGGTTGTCAGCATGTAGTCGATATAGCCTTGGCAAAAAGCGAGGTCAACCCGATCCAATATAAATCTTTCCCCTGCATATTCTTTCAGGATATGGGTAACGGCTTTGATTTGACCGATGCCCTTCTTGTCGCGTTTCTCTTGGTACTCCAGATAGGTTTGCATCCAGTCCAGCAGATAAATCTTATCCGTATGGTTCACGATACCGGCTTCACCACTGGTCAGCTCGATAATACGTTTCGACTTGATGGCATTTGCGGCAGCCATTGTTATTTCATTTTGCCGACGGGTATTGCTGTCCGTTCCCGGAATAAGATACAGCTTCAGGTACTCGTATGTCCGTTTGCCGTTGCGGTATATATCCAGATACAGACTTTTGCTGCCATCGGACAAATCCTTCATCCGAAGACGGATTGGTTCTTTTACTTTTTTAGGCTTCTTTATTCGTGGCATAATCGTATTCTTTCATTCGTTATTTTTCGTATGCAAATGTACGAATTAAAACTGAAATCAAGAAACAAACAAGAAACAAAAATGTACCCAAAAAGAACCAATTAACAGAAAATAGTGAAAACAACTGAAAGAAATAACTACCCTATAAAGAACTGATATAAAGCATATTTAGTTGTATTTATTTGGATTTTATTTTCATCTTTAATATGCCTGTTTGTTTATTGACAATATTTAAATCAGCGGTTTTGACAGTTCTGCTCAGAAATTCTTCAACGGCTTCTTCTGAGGTAACAATGCCTTCCTGCGTAACGATATCTCCTAAATTCTCGGGGGTGAATGCATTTTGCACCGTCTCAATGGCTATGGCAGAAGCAACTTCTCCGGCATTGGTGCCGCCCATTCCGTCGGCCACTACCAATATGCTGCCATACCGTCCTAAAGAAATGGGTTCTATCGATTGGGGGATAATCCACTCTGATTGGCATAAATCACGATTGACAACAAAATTGTCTTCGTTGTTTTTCCTGACTAAACCAACATTGGTACCTGCCGCTAATTTAATGCTTATCTCGGACATGTTTAATTTTAATGTATTAAATTTCTGATTGGTACTAAACGATCCTTACCCTCTATGCTTCCTACCATGAAACCCACTACTTTGTAAGAACCATTTTCTAGAAGGAATGCTGGAGAACCATAATAACCGGGCTCTGCCACACGATTCTGTAATATGGTAGTCTCATATTTTGTGTCGGCTATATTGGTATGGTCATTGAAATGAGCCGGAGTAAGATTATGAATATCAGCATAACCTGCATAGCCCACCATTTGAACTTCTGTACCTCCACTCATGTTGTCTGCGGCGGTAATGTCGTAAGGCAATCCCTCACCATAAACGCCTTTTCCTCTAATGTATGCCCAACTGTTGGCAGCAGGGGTAACAATGCTGACACTGATATATTTCCTACGTGTATAGGTCAATTTTATCCCATGTTCCCTTAGTTGTACCCTGATGGATTTATCTACTTCTATTTCGGTCACTTGTACATCATTTCGTCCGTCTTTGGCAAAATCGCTACTGGTAAATGTCAGAGGCTTTCCAGTTCCTTTGGTACTGTATGCACGGTAATGGATAATGATATTACATCCTGCTCCTTTGTATACAGCCAATAGTTTACGCCATGGGTCTTTCCACTCTGTGTTGGAGTATATCCATGGCTCGACATTCTGCCTGTCTGTTACAAACATTCCGTTTGATAGCATGAAGCCAGTTCCGCAGATTATATCTGAAACTTGTATGCCCGGATCAAACTTTGTTCCATTATATTCGATTTCAATACGGTCGACTTTAATTGTATAGATATAATCATAATAATCTTTCAAATCTCCTGAAGCATTACTGTCTTGTTCATCTGCTATATCAGGGTCTTCATAATATTGGTCTTTGGAGAGTCTGGTGCCTTCTTGTATATTTGCGTTAATGGCATTGCTTGAATTCTCAATGCTTTTAGTGCTTATGCTGTTTGAGAGATTGTCCAAGTCTGATTTGACCTTATAGAAACTTGCATTGACATTCTTTAATTGACTATTAACGTTGTCCAACTGTGTTTTTAAGGCCTCTGCATTACCGTCACTGTTTCGTAATTTGGTCTCTAACTCCCGTTGCTGTGCTTCTAGAGATGCTCTTTCGGTCCCCAGTGAATCCAATTGGTTTTGGTATCCTTTCAGTTGAAGTTCTTGTTCTTCTGTCTTCTGTGCCAACAAATCATTTTTTACACCTAAACTGTAGTTCCAGGCAGCCAATCCTGCCACCGCCAGTACGAAAACAATTCCCATGATTGTTAATGCGGTCTTGTAGGGGCGTAAGGCTTGTTTGCGGAAAAGGCTCATTCTCTCAGTCAATCCAATGCTGGAAGTTAATGCTTGGCGACCTTGTGGAACAATGAATCCCAAGCGTGGTCCGCCAACGGATAATTGTATTTCATCTCCTGTTTGTAAATAGTAGGACCCATTTATAGGATGTCCGTTGACCAATGTCGGATTGGAGTGTGAAAGGTGGATAAGTTTCCAGTTTTCACCGTCGCGTACAATTGCAGCATGTTTGCGGCTAACTGTTTCGAAACTTTCATCAAAGCGTACTTGGCAGGAAGCGTCTCTACCTAATTCTACTTGGTCGACAATGATTTTTTGGGATTCTCCCGCTTGATGATACTTTGAAGAGGTCTTGTGCTCCAAAATAAAGTAAGTTCTACCGGAAGCACCCATTAATGCCCCCATACCAGCCCCTACTGAGCCGGCTAAGGTACGTTTGTAATTTTGTGTATCCATACTACTTGATATATAATTAATAGTTTTCAAATCTCATTTTTACATCCCCAATGGAGATGATATCTCCAATTTTCAGTATATGCCCTTGTTTGGTGACTTGGGTGGAATTGACATAAGTCCCATTACTAGACTCCTGCCACAACTTTAACTCCTTCTGCCATTGCCCGTCCCGAATAATCCATTTATCAGTGGCGGGATTTGTTTCTATTGTGCAATGATGGCGTGATATATAGGCACTTTGCTGTTCTGTTATATGTAGCAGATTGTCGCGTTCTCTCCCGATAGTAAGGATTCTATTGCCATATTTTATAAGTTCACTTAATTGATATATTTTTCCGTACTCTTCACCTTGCATAATACGTATACAGAAACCATTGACTGTTTGCGGTGGACAATATCCTCTTTCCATAGGGACTTGGCTTATTGCTGGCAGGTGTTCCAATACCTCTTGCACAGACTGGAAACGTTTTTTGAAATCTGGATTAAGACATCCTGCAAAGAGTTGCTGCCACTGCTCTCTATGTTTCAACTGTGTCAATTTCTGCCGGTTCCAATCTCCATTTTTCCCACGTTTCTGGTATAGTGCCAATTCATTATGACTGCTCAATTCGCCAAAGGGCAAACTGCCAGTCAATAATTGAAAGGCTAATACTCCAAAAGAAAAAATGTCCGTAGTGGGTAGGACAGTGGCCTCACCTCGCATGCGGTTCACTTGTTCTGGCGGCATATATGCATAAGTCCCGAAGATTTGGTTGGGTTTACCAAAAATATTGCGTTCAGTCATACGTTTGTTTCTATCCCCTGCTATACCGAAATCTGTCAACGCAGCAATTCCGTTACTCTTGAAAAGGACATTCTCCGGCTTTAGGTCACGGTGAACCTTGCCTCTGGTATGCAAAGCATGTAAACCTATTAGAATTTGTTGGCAAATTAGAGGAATCTTACTGCTTCCAGAACCTAAATAAGGTGTTAAATCTCCTCCGGAACAGTATTCCATTACAATATAAGGGTTGCCTCCAACTGTACCGTAGTCCAATGAACGCACTAAATAGTCACAATCAATTTGCCCAGTTTTGAATTCCATCTCGAAACGTTCCATTAATGGTTTACGTATTTCAGGAGGAACTTCCCATAATCTCAGTAGTTTAAGCGCATAATCTTTGCTTGCGCTGTCCGTAACCCGATATACTTTACCGAATGAACCTTCGCCTAATGTTTGGGAAACCCTATAACGGTTATTGATATATTCCCCTACATTATAATCACATCTGTCGACAGTCCGGTTATTCACAAGAGTTATATTTAGTCACATTCAAACTTGAATCTTCGGTCGCCTAGTACAATGATATCATCCGGTATGATTTCTATTTTTCTGTTTACCTGGATATAGGTCGTTTGAAGCATACTTCGGTCAAGCAGATACCAATGACCATCATCGAAAACTATTTCAGCTTGTTCCTTTGAGGTGATTGTACGATTAGACATTTCTGTATTTTCCCGGTTCAAGATGATGGAGTTCCCTTCATATTCAAATCTTTCCGGAAGAATGTTCTCTTCTTCTTCCGGTATAATTGTTAATGAACAGTGAGGTTTGGTTTCCGGTTCTGTCTCTGTGATGTTCTTTATTTGTCGGCGTATGGTTGGCCGATGTACGCGGACACCGCAGTTCGGGCAAAAAGAGCAGGTTATTGCTATCTTACTTCCACATTCATGACAGAGCATTTTCTCTTCAGAAACGGAAGGTACTTCCTCTTCTACTCTTATTGTTTTGTATTCATTGTTTGTTGATATGTTTGCTCTTTTTAATGGAGTTCCGCAGCAGGGGCAACTTGTGAAATCTCCTACTACCGGGTAATTGCAATTGGGACATTCTATAATTGGCTGTACAACAGTAGAATGATTCTCTTCTTCATTTGTTGTGGAAAACACCACAGTTTTTCTGCATTTTTCTTCATTGGAGCTGACATTCAATACTGTCGGTTTGGGTATAGCTTCTCCATGACCTTCTTTTGAAATAAAAATGTCCTGACTGTTGGCATAATTCTCCGGCATTCGCAAAGGTTGCCCGCATTTCAGGCATACTGTTGTGTTGGAATGGTTGTCCCAACCGCAATTCATACATCTCATAAGATTTTACTTTAATAATGGAATTACTTTGTATAAATCAGAGTTTCTCACCATTGTCGGTTTACCATGAATTTAGAATAGACCTCCCTTTTTCTGGGAGAGAATAATTGAAGATATTTTTCCTCCTTTGCTTTTAACTATGAGAGTTCCTTCTCTGGCCTTCTTGGTTTTTCCCACTTTTAGAATGAGTTTGCCACGGTCTTTTGCTATAGCTTCACACCATTCAGGAATATCTGCAACTTCCCATTCGGCATTGGAGTCTACTTGCAGTTCCTTAATTTCTCCTTTGGAACCGAATTCCAATTTATCTAATGCGATATTAATGAATTCTTCTTGGCCACCTTGGGTAACACTGACCGTAGCTTTCATCTTTTCATTACTGATTGTAATGGTGGCTTTACGTTCGGTAGTCAGCCAATTGGTCTGGCAGCTTATGGAGAGTTTCTTCTCACCGGGAGTCACTTGGCACCAGTCTGCATCTGATATTGCAGTCCATTGTTCTGGAAGACTTTCTATTTTTATACTTTCTGCAGTCTTTGTCTCACACCCAAATTCCAGGCTTTTTCTGTCTATGGTAAGTCTGGTGATTTCGGCAGGAGGCGCTGGCTTGGGAGCGGGATTTATTTTTTCCTCACACTCTTTGATTTTATTTTTGCATGCTTGCTCCAGATTGCTGTCGCATTTCATGGCTGCTTTAAAACTTTTAATAGCGTCTCTGTATCTTCCTCTTTTCATGTATGTCTCTCCCTTTTGATAGATGGAGGCGCATTGCCCCCATATACTTATTGGCATAGAGAGAGCGAACGCTAAAACAATCAGTCTGATAAGTTTATTCATTTTCATTGTTGTCTATGTTTATATATGGTTCTATTTTTTTTGCACGGTCTTCAAAAGTCTGGGCTGCTACGGCTTGGTCAAGGTCTTTCATGATATTTGCCTTTTCTTTAAAAACATGATAGGCAGAATCCAGTATGGCCTCTACTTGCTGTTTCAGTTCTGTTGCATTTAAGTATATTTTTGCGGAGATGGAATCTTTGTAATAATTTATTTGTCGGTATTTGCCAATGGCATTTATGTAAAAATCCTCAAATACGGAATCATTGTTTTGCTTTAAAGTGTCAATGTCAAACCGGAAAACATCTCCTTGTATTTTAGAGTTTTCGCCTTCTTGAATGATTGACAGACACATTTTGTCGTAATCAATCGTTGGAGTCGGTTCCGGTATGGATTCCACTACTGGTTCTTTGCCGCTTATTAGCGAAAAGATGATGACAATTGTTGCGAATATAGCTGTGATTGCTGCTACGACTATAACTTTTTTGCGTTTCCCTTTGTCTTGATAGGGTGACATCTTATTTATGTCAGAAGAGTGTGCGCTAATGGAATCCTCATGGGTTTTGTCCTCTTCCTCTTGCAAAGTATCATGGCTGTTGTTTGACAGACTAAAGGGGACGGGACTTCCATTGATATGTTGGGAAGTGTAGTCTGCAATTTGTCTGGCTGTGGGTCTGTCCCATGGATTTAAGGCAAGGCATTTGTAAATGATATCCTTTAATTCTTGAGAAAAGTCTTCGTTGATAAGTGGAATGTCTGCACCGTTTTTTTGCAATACGCCTCCATGATCACCATAGGGCGGCATACCGGTTAGAAGCTCATACATTGTTGCTCCCAATGACCAAATGTCACTGGCCATAATAGGGGCGGGAGATGGACCAAAACGTTCTGGTCCCATATAGGCCAAAGTTCCTCCACTGGATTCTTGGCCTTGGTTCCTGCGTAATGTACTTCTAATCCGTGCGCTGATTCCGAAATCCGTAATCATATACCTATTCTCATCATTAATCAGAATATTATCGGGTTTTATATCCTGATGGATAACCGGGGGAGTTTTTGCATGAAGATAAGCCAGTCCCTCTGCAACATCATGGAGCAAATGCCAGCTTTCCGTTTCTGTTATCCGGTTGTTGTCAGTAAGGTATTGGAAGGCCGAACCATTTTTGCAAAAAGGCAAAATCAGGTATGGCATCCGTTCCCAGCAGTCATAATAAGTAGGATGCAGTAAATTGGTATGATTCATATCAAATACGAGGGAGAACTCTTGTGTGAAAAGGGATATCCCCGCATCGTCAAGCCCCATCCCCGGAGCATATATTTTTATGGCGACCTTAACATCCGTAAGTTTGTCTTGTGCCAGCCAAACTTCAGAAAATCCTCCTCTTCCTAGTTGTTTGAGTAGCTCGTATCTATCTGCTATGATTTGTCCACTGTCTAACATCTGTCTCTTATACACATCTCCGAGCCCACGAGACAAGAGGCAATCTCGTATG
>ENA-UAEB01000020-UAEB01000020.1-human-gut-metagenome-genome-assembly--contig:-NODE-20-length-53573-cov-15.307037_pt1 | contig 53573 bp, 62 predicted proteins | sample MGYA00244273_ERZ654269 | MGnify/ENA primary metagenome ERZ654269 (study PRJEB26926, sample SAMN06165041) | human gut metagenome | biome: ENVO:00009003; feature: ENVO:2100002; material: ENVO:00002003...
CAGCCCTGGCAGGAATGTTTTTCGGGATAGCCGAACATATACGCACTGAAAACGCCGCTTATCTGAAAAGCTGGATAAAGGCGATCCGGGAAGAACCCAAGTTCATTTTAAACGTACTGGCCGACGCTATGAAAATTGTCAAGATGATAGCCGGGAAACTGAATATCTCCGTAGAAAGCGAGGAAACGGCAGCAGATGAAGCGGAACAGGTGGCTTGATACAAGGAAGATCCCCCGAAAGGGGGACAGCCTTTCGGGGCGAGTTCTTTTTGGCACTCGCCCCAAAAAGAACCAAAAAACGCTTTGCCGCTACACTCCGTTTCGCTTTCATGGCTCTGATAATGCGTTTTTTGATTGGATAGATATATATTTGTAGATAAAATAATGTAATATGAACAAACCGAAGGTTATACAGATTATTGATGTTGTTTCCAATGCGATAGCCGGAAACCGTATCGACGAGGATTTTATAAAGAGTTGTATTTACGGAAAAGTGAATGCGGAACTGTATGCGCATCTTTTAGGCAAATACAGGGGGTATGACGGGGATTTCTTTCAGTTTTATTTGGGGACGGACGATCAGATAAACCGGGCTTTGCTGGAGAACCTGGGGATTAAGGTCGAACCCGACAAATATCCGGACTATGATAGCCGGATTGTTGCGCAGGTCGTCCAGGGAAAGAAAAGGTTTGATATTTATCCTTTCGAGCTGGAAGCCTTTAACAGATATGCCATGTTTGGCAATAATAATGCGCTTTCATGCCTGAAAGGAATTTCCCTGACAGCCGGGCAGACCGTCCGGGAAAACGGTATTAACGAGTATGGAAACGCCTTGAATTGGTCGCTGTTCTGGATAAAGGCAAATCCGGAGGACAAAGCCCTGTTAGTGGATCACGTTTTGAATATCCCCGAACGATGATAGCGGAATATTTCATTTACCGGAGAAAGGGGGATAAAGAGCCGTTTATCTCCCTGGGGGAAATGCCGCAGTACGGGTTAAGGCCGAGACAGAGGTTTACCGGGAAAAAACTTAAAATAGAGGTGATCCGAAGGCTTTCCGGCGTGGAAATAGAGCAGACGGCCACCACTCCGCAGATAAACGCCTATATCGAGGCGAATATCTATGATACCGATCGTTGGCCGGAATACCGGAAGTTATACCGACAGGTGGCCGGGGAGGTGGAAACCGTCGCCGACATCTTTACGCTCCAGTATATTTTAGTGGCCGAACTGGAGGATCAGACCAGGACGGGAAGGGACTGCCAGGAGCAGCCGACAGATCCGAAAGACGAGAGGCTGATACATTTAATCCGGTGCGAGCTTATGGGTGAACCCCTGGAAATGTACAAGACGATGATAAACCCGATCATCGCCTTAAAGAAACGTTTCGTTTGATACTTTATCTACTAAAAATAGTAGATACTACTTTTAGTATTTTAGCTCGTGCGCTCAATCCTGGGAGAGATACGCATCGGTGTACTCTTTAAGTTCCCGATATGCCTTGTCTAACTCTTCTTTGGTATGACGCTTGAATTTTTTATGCCTTAATATGAAAGGCAACCGTTGGTTTATCTCTTTTCCGTACTCGTCCAGGCGTTGTTTCCCAATTCCGGTAAGAACGACGTGGGTACGGTCGTCGGAAAAGTGGATCTCTTTTAAATCTTCCATTGTATCTAATATGCGGAGGATGATTTTCTCGTAAATGGGGGTACGCCGTAACGGGTGTTCGAGCATGGGGGAATTGTATTTTATATCGAAATTCTCGATGATCTCCGTCTGCACTTCCTCTATATGCTTGGGGAGTGCTTTTCCCAGCGTGTAGTAAACGGCTATCTGAAAGTCTTTGTAATTTGGAAACATGGGCGTATATGGTTTATTGGGAACGTGGATATTTTAAATTTCCGTTCCGGGATTCTTCGGCCGAAAGATAGGAAAATTATCTCAAATAATCTTCCGGATAGATGCGTTTTTTAGTATATACTAAAAATAGTATTTTTGTAATGCGCATTACAGTAGTGTATTTTGTAAACGTAACGTGTACTTATTCAAGCTTTTTAGTAAAATGGGTATCTTTTATATCCTGTTGTACTAATATTAGTATTTTAGTATTTTTGTAATGTACATTACAAAAATATCCGTATCTTTGCATTCGGATTGAAAAACAAAAGGCTTATGATAACGACGATCCAGTTTAAGACGTTGGACGACTTGTATCAGTTTTACAACGACGCAATTTTTAACGGTGAGCTTTCGGAATGTATCGTGAATATGTCCCGTCACGGTGGGGCGTTCGGCTTTTTCGCCGCCAACCGTTGGAGAGGGGACGGCCAGGAAAAAAAGGTCGTTCACGAGATCAGCATCAACCCCGATTTCATGAACCGGGAAGATCGGGATTGGCATTCTACCCTGGTACATGAAATGTGCCATTTGTGGCAGGAGGATTTCGGCAGGCCGAGCCGGGGAGGGTATCATAATTCGCAATGGGCTGACAAGATGATCCAGGTCGGACTGATGCCGTCCGACACTGGGGAGGCCGGAGGCAAAAGGACAGGCCAGAGCATTACGCATTATATCATTCCGGGAGGGAAGTTCGAGCAGGTTTTCAATACGCTAAGCCGGGAGGAGCTGCAAAACTTACGGCTTAGGTACAAGCCGACTTTGGCGGCTGTACCCACCCGGCCGATCCGCATTACTGGAGGCGACGGGGACGAAACGGAAGAACCGGGAGATCCGGACGAGGGGGAGAGCAAAAGCGGAAGGCGGAAGAAATACACTTGTGGGTGCGGCTGTAACGTGTGGGGAAAATCCGGGCTGGTGTTAAGGTGCGGACTGTGCGACACTGATTTTACGGAGCAATAGGAAACAGTGCAAAGGTCAGAAGCCCCCAGTAAAAACCCCGCCGGAGGCAGATTTCAAGCATACTCGTTTTACTAAAATACTAAGATAAGTCTGTACTAATCTTAGTATTTTAGTATTATTGTAATGTGCATTACAATATAGGGATGTATGAAAAAGTGGGGATGTCGTAATACGTCAATTCGCCCCACTTTTAAGGCTTGACGTGCAATAGCCGTCAGCCCCCAGACGGACGGGAACCACCCCGGCCGCACACAAATATAGAAAATCTTCCGGATTTAACCAAACAGGTCGGGATCTTTCTTTTTCCCCCTGGCCTTGATACCGAAATCCTCACGCAGCATCTTTGCCAGTGAATTATGTGCGTGGGCTGTGCTCATTTCGCCGCTGCAAACCTTTTCGTCATAATAGGCGCAACGGTCGTACACGTCTTTCAGCCGTCCGCTTTCCAGAATCTTGTCGAGTGCCCTTACCGGGGTGTTGTCGCTCGGATAGCTTAAAGCACCGTAAACCCAACGGTAAACGAACGAGTATTGTTGTTGCTGGTCGCCTCGCAGTTCTTGGGGATTTCTCGCATGGATGAACAGGATAATCGTGTCGGCTTTCGGTTTTTGCCCCTTTTTAGGCGTTTTGCAGATGAATTTGTAATCGAACCATACATCGGCCTCGCTTTCCTTGATTCGTGTCTGTGCAGGCCTTAAAACCTTTTGGTCGATCTGTGCGTTCGAGTAGGAGGCCGGGATCTCCAGGTCTTTGCAGAATTGGTCGATCGAGTAATAATACTCCCGTCTGTCCCGTTGGCTGCAAATGATCTTGTAGAGCCGTTTGGTGTAATTGCCCCGGAGGGTTAAGGCGATGTTCTTCCCGTACCTTGTACCGCCGACACCCGTACCGTAGTAGAGCAGGAAAGGGATCGCCCAGGGGTTGAGCGTCAGGGCTACCCGGTTTGTGCCTTTGATGTTGTGTACCGTCGTTATCACCACCCCGAACGTTTCCACCGTCTGGTGGATATTGGGATGCACCCAGCGAAAGGAAAAGTTTTTCCGCATCATGGCGATAGCCTCTTTCAGAACTTTGCTCTTGTTGTTCTTTCCCCCGGCTTCGTCGCATTTGATCTCGACGACAGGCTGGTTAAAGAGGTCTTTAGGCAGTTGTTTTTCCCTGGTCATGTGTTGCTGGATCTGGTCGCTTATGAGCGTTAGGAGGTTTTCTTGCCACTCGGTCACGGAATACTGGCCGAATGTTACGTTATTCGGCTGGATTAACATTACTTCTTCCTCCGTAGGAGGAATATAGAGGGTGATGTCGTTGGTCGCCATAGGCTTGTTTTTTGAGTTCGGGACAAAGTTAAAGAAATAAAAGATACCACCAAAAAAATACTTGGTATTTTTTATCGTAACCTTTAGTAAAATGGGTATTTATCGGAGGGGGCAATTTTAGTAAAATGAGTATTTTCCCCCTTTGGATTTTAGTAAAATGAGTATTTTAGGTTGTGTTTTTGCGTTTATAATGATTTGTTTTTCAGTTAATTGAAAACACAAAAACGTTTTCTTACAAAGAACCTCTACAAAGACTATTCTCACAAAGAAGGAAAATTTTAGGAAATTGCAGGCTTTGGAATGGGCGGAAAATGCACATTTTGGAAGCGGAAAAAGAGAAACGGAGAAAAACGAGCGAAGCGTTTTTTTAGGGCAATTTTTCGCGTGTTAAAATATGTAAATTTTCGTTTTCATGCTATAAAAGTCAAAGGAAATCGGGACGATTGCGCCATTTTACAAATGTACATTTTTTTCGGGCGGTGTACATTTGTAATGTGCATTTTAGGAGCTGGGTGTCTGATGTATTGGAGCGAAGCAGTGCGTAGCGTTCCAGGAGCGACGAGCGAAGCAAGGAGAGAGAAACGACGGTTTACCAAAGTGAGCAAGCAGTCATTGGACTAAGTCCAATGCTGATTTTTTAAATTGCTGATATATAGATGTTTACTGATTTGTATGTATGCAAATCGCATACATATTGCATACATTATTTTGATAATTCATTGAATTATAGTATATTGTAGCCGATATTTATGTATGCAAACCCCTATACGTGAAATTATGGCAACAACAAGTAAAGATACGTCTATCCGTATAAAGGAAAGTACAAGGTTCAGGCTTGATATGCTGAAAGGAAGCAAATCGCACGATGCGTTCGTAGCCGAAATGTTACTCTATTTTGAAACGACGGGGATCACTCCGCAGTCGAATGTAATGCCGCCGAACATTGCGGCCAAAGAGCAGGCAAGCCGGGTGATCGAGGTTGTCCGGGGCATCGAGAAATCCACTAACGTAAGGCTGAAAAACATCGAACAACTCCTTTTGTCGCTTGTCGGGGAAACGAAAACGCCAGGGGACAATCCGGACGAATATATGCACATCTCACAGGTGCAGGAACTTTTGGAGCGTTCCAGGCAACTGGAACAGGAGGCCAGGGAAAACCGGGAGAAGGCCGGGAAGCTGCAAACGGATCTTGAAATGGCCCGGCAGGAGAAAGGAACTCCGGCCGTCGGATGCAACACGCACAAGATCCTGGAGATTGTGGAGCGCATCGACGAGGTGAAGAAGATACCGACATTCAACGATACGGTTTATGAGATAGACCGTAATACGCTGGATATGTGGGTGAAAAGGTTAAAGGACGAACTAAAGAAATAAGCCTATGTTTGCCAAAGTACACCCGGCCGAGGACGTGAAAAGCGGAAATACGGGAAGCTGTCACGACCTGGTGCGTTATCTGGAAAAGGAAACGGGGGAGGGGCAGCGTTTTTTCTCCCATACGGAGCAGGATATTTCACCCGAACGGGTAATTATGGATATAGACGGGAACAAAAAGGCGTTAGGGGCTAACGACGCTAAATTTTTCATGCTTTCGCTCAATCCGTCGCAGTCGGAACAAATGCACCTTATCGGCCGGAAAGTGGACGATTTTAAGGAACTTACACCACAGGAAAAAAAAGAGGTTTTCCAAAAGCTGGAGGAGTTTACCCGTTCGGCTATGGATGAATACGCCTTGAACTTCGGACGGGACAATATCAGGGGAGGCCGGGATCTCATGTATTACGCACGTGTGGAAACGGAACGATCCTATCATCCGGAAGATGAAGAGGTGAAACAGGGGATCACCAGGATCGGAGATCCTAAACCCGGTTTGAACTTGCACGTTCATGTAATCGTTTCACGAAAGAGCCTGGACGGGAAAGTGAAACTTTCTCCGGGGGCTAAATCGGCCGGGAACACCTGGGAACTGGAGGGCAGGGGGACAGTGAAACGGGGCTTTTCACATGAGGGCTGGAAAGTCAGGGTACAGGAATGTTTTAACCGGAAATTCGGTTACCAGGCTAAAGAGGGGGAAACTTATGTACGTCCGCAGGTATCGGCCGAGATCGGGAAGATTACGAACCCGGAGCTTAAAAGGATATTGCAGGACGAGCAGTTTACGGCGGCAAACCAGGTCGTCGCAGCCATGAGGGAACAAGGTTACACGCATCAGGTACGGAAGGGGGTGCATTCCTTTTCACGGGAGGGTGAAGTGTTCCAGGTTGAACACAGGCTTTTGAAAGCGTTTGAGAAGCCGCTATCGGACGAGCAGCTAAAAAGCATAACGGAACGTTTCGACTTGACAAAGTACGAGGCGAACCCGGCCGGGTACAGGGAGAACGGTTTGCAGGTAAAGGATATAAGTTTCTCGACGTATGTCAAAGATGAAGCGCAGAAAGGGGAAAAGGCCTTGAAAGAGGTCGCTTATAAAGTGGTTTATGATGAACAAAACCATACGACGGTATCGTTCGCAACAGTCCGGCAGTTCGCATACGAGCACCGGATAAACCTGGTGAAAAGCGAACCGACGGCCGAAGCCGTCTTGAAGAAGGTCAAGAACCCAGATCTTAAAAATCTGTTGGAGAACTACCGTTTCACGTCCGCTAACCAGATTGTCGTAGCCATGAAAGAGCAAGGCTACACGCATAAGGTACGGAAAGGGGTACATTCCTTTTCACGGGAGGGTGAACGGGTGAGCATACGGCACAAGGATCTGAAAAAATTCGCAGATCCGAAACTGGAGAGCCGCCACATGGAGGGCATTATCGAACGTTTTAACCTGTACAAGTATAAGCAGGAGGGTGTGGCCTACCGGGAAAACGGCCTGGAGGCCAAGAATATTTCTTTCCTGACATACCAGAAAGTGCCGATCGAGCCGGAAGAGGATAAGAGCATGATCGGAAAGCCGGAAGCAAAGGAGGAAGCGCAGCAGCCACAGCAGGAAACGCCGGGGAACGAGGTATGTCCGGAAGAAACGGAAAACGAAGCGGAAAAGCCCATGCCCGAACCCGATCCGGTCAGATACAGGAAAGAACTTAAAGAGGTGTCTTATGATGTGTTGTTTGATAAGGAAACGAAAACCTATGTGCCGATTTCGGCGATCCGTAAATACGCATACGAGAATGGGATCAACTTGATAGACCGATATAAGCACGGGTACGCAGTCAGGAACGAGGATCTTAGAGAGTGCCTGGCAAATCCCGAATACCGGACGGTTAGGCAGATAAACAAGGCCATGAGGGAGAGGGGATATACGATCGAAAGGGACGAGGCCGGAAACTATACTTACATTAAGGGGGAAAGTTCTTTCTTCATGGAACGCCGGGATTTGCTTGCCTTTACCGGGTACGCCAAAGATACCGGAGGCCGGGAAAGGGAGAGGGGGACGTACCGGAGCGCAGACAAGGCCGTCGGGTTTATCGGTGGTAAGGCCAAACAAAAGTTGATAAACGAGATCCTGGGGGATAGTTTCAGGACGGAAAGGATGCTTGTAGGCAACGTGAAAAAGGCCGTCAGTCTTATACAGAATCCGGCTAACATAAAAATGATGCTGATAAAACAGATCGGCAGTTTTTTGAACCCGTTTAAAGAGTTATGATATGATGATGTATATTATTATAGGGATCGCCTGCCTGGTGGGGATCATCGTTGTTGTGCTGTTGCTTCCAAATTCCGGGAAACAGCAGCAGAAGGGACAGAAATACCGTTTTGAACTGTCGGCCGGGGGTGGGAGGAAAATAACCTTTGCTGATCCGTTCGATAATTTCCTGGTCTATGGTGGGGCGAACTCCGGAAAGACCAAAAGTATAGGAAAGCCCTTGTTAAGCCAGTATATACAGGCCGGGTTTGCCGGATTTGTCTATAATTACAAGGATTTCGACCTGGCAAGAACGGCCGTACACCTGGTAAAAAAACATAATTACCCTTATGGGTGCTTCCAGATCAGTTTCACGGATATGGAACGGACGCACCGGACAAATCCGATACGTCCTTCCGTGGTGAAGAATGAAACCTTGTTCTTGCAGCTAATGGATGATATGCTGACCGCCTACCAGGGAAGGGACGGCAAACGGGACGAGTGGTTTAACGGGGCGTTGGGGATATTAAGGGGCGTTTCAATCCGGTTTTATAATGACTATCCGCAGTTTTGCACGATACCTCATATCGTTAATTTCATTTGTTCGGCTGGAACTGTCCGGATAACGTCGTTCCTGGAGGGCAAGCACCAGAGCCGGGTACTGGCCGGGGCGTTCCTGGACGCAAAGGACAGCCCCAAGACGCAAAGCAGCTATCTAAGCAGCCTTACCAACAGTTTAAGCACGCTCGCCAACGAGAAAAAGGTGTGTTATGTCCTTTCCGGAAATGATTTCGACTTTAACCTGATAGATCCGGAATGTCCGAAATTGGTTGTCGTATCGAACGCCTATCAGATCGAAAACCTGATTTCCCCGGTTATATCGCTTATGCTTTCCATTTCATCCCGGCGTTTCACGCTGGCGAATAAAGTGCCGTTCTTCTACTTTCTGGATGAAGCGACCACGTTCCGGATCGCCGATTTCGAGAAACTGCCGTCCGTTCTAAGGGAATATTTTTGCAGTTTCGTTTTTCTTACGCAGTCGGCGGCGAAGATTGAGAAGATATACGGGAAATATGACCGAAGTTCGATAGAATCCAATTTCGGGAATCAGTTCTTTGGCCGGACAAAGGATATAGAGGCCTTGAAAAGCTATCCGCTTGTTTTCGGGAAAGAGGAGAGGCAGAGGGTTTCAAAGACCACCGGAAGCGGCCGGGGAGGGGAGAACCGCAGCCGTACCGTTTCTACGCAGAAAGAGGAGATATACGACACGAATTTTTTTACCAGCCTGAAATCTGGCGAGTTCGTGGGAAGTGCGGCACATTCCAACATGAGGGACTTTCATTTGAGGTTTGAAATGTACGAGGACAAGGAAGATCCGCTTCCGATCGTGCATCCCGTACTGTCCTCGGACATAGAGGAAAATTACCAGCAGATCATAAAGGATATACAAGGTATTGAATAACAAGAGAAGTGTGGCGACGTTCTACAAAGTGTGGGACAACTCCACACTTTTTTGTGGAATATAAAAAGAAGGTAAAATTATAAAAGTTTGATAATTAGTGTATTTGTTAAAACAGCAGTGTATTATGTTAAATTGGAATGGATTTTGTACAATATAATTGTATAAATACACTCCAGTTTGAAACTCCAGTGCAATAGCAAAGGTTGTTTTTAGATTGGCCGGATAAGAATTTATTTACTTGAATACTTAAAATAAACTCCTTATGAAAACGCCTTTGTTTATCTTGCTCCAGGCTACTGGAGGTATCAGAAATGAAGTAAACACTTTCCTTAGTGATTATGCCGTTCCGGTGATCGCCATGCTCCTGATCGTGGGAGTGGGGATCGGTGTGGTGATGAATTATGATAAGATTATAGACCGGGACGGACAGGGAACAAGAAAAGAGGGGATCGTAAACTTGCTCTGGGTGGTTGGCTACATCATTATCGGGCTTGCGATCATTGCCGCCGTTATCGCACTTGTCAATAGCAAACTCAAAATGTCCCTATAATGGACTTCCAGGTCAGAAAGGGGTTGGAAACGCCCCTGAAAGTACATGGAATGAGTACGAAGTTTTTTTGCATATATTGTGTTATCCTGGCTGTGATTGTCCTTTTTGTCGTGGGCTTCCTGACAAATGCCATGAGTGGGAAGGGATCTTTTTTTGTCTTTATCGTTTCGCTGGTGGCCGGGGCGTTCGCCTCTGTGGTCTTGCGGATCGTCTTTATCAACCTTTCCACGCAGCGCAAGTTCGGCAAGTTCAAAAGACAGGTGTTCGTCATATCGAATAAGGATCTGTTAAACAGCCTGTAAAAATTCTTTTTATGAAAATATCGGCAGCGCAAGCGTACTGTATCTTGGATACGGTAGGATCTTCCATACTTACCAAATCCGGCGAAATATCCGTTTCCTACCTGTTGGAATTGCCGGAGGCCTATTCGTTGGATCGTTCGGATCTGGAGGAAAGGCATAACGAGTTATTCCGGGCCTTCCAGTATGTCCGAACCGGGTTTATACACAAGCAGGACGTGTTTTTACGCCGGAAATTTAAGTCGGAATATGTGATAGAGGGGGAGGGCTATATACAGACGGCCGAAAGGAAGTATTTCGACGGCCGGGAATACCTGCATCACTTCTGTATATTGTCCTTTACGCTTTCGGGACTGCAAAGCCTTGAAAAAGCATACCAGGCCAATCCGTTGGCGTATAGCGAGAAACTGGCGAAGGCAGACAGGGACAGGCTGGCCGAGTTTCTGGAGTCGGTGGAGAGTGCCGTTTCCATTATCCGGAATATCCGCAGCACGCAGATCCGGCCGTTGGACGTGGCCGAGGTGAAACAGCACCTTTTCCGGTATGTGAACGGTTTCCATGACGACGAGGGACTAAGGGATATACAGTGTTCCGATATGATAAGGATCGGACAGAAAAAAGGGGTGTTCTTTGCCGTTTGTGATGAAAGGTATCTGCCAGACAGGATGAAAGTACATGTTACGGACAGCACTTTGCAGGAGGCAAACAGCCAGCTTTATATGTCGATGCTGGAAAGGATCGGCGTTCATGTGCCTTGTTCCCATGTGGTAAACCAGATATGGAAGTTCGCCGGGGGGAGCTACCGGGAGGAACTGGCCGAGAGGGTGAAGCTGTTCGGCCGTTACCGGGAGTTTGACAAGGCAATAAAGAGCCGTTATGACGGCCTGGCCTCGTATGAGCAGGAGATCATTAACGAGGAAAACGTGCTTTGCAAAACGCACTTGAACGTGTTGCTGTTGGAGGACGACGAAACGATCCTGAACCGACAGACGGAACAGGTAAAAATGATTTTCACGAACGCTGGGTTTAAATATTACATTCCAAGTTACGAGGGGCTTTATAATATCTTCATCGGCTCGATCATCGGCCGGGAAAACAACCTGAATCCGGATTACCTGTTTCTTTCGGATCTGCATTCGTCGCTCTGCATGGGGATCAATTACTCTACGTTCCGCAGCGACAAGGAGGGGATCTTGTTTAACGAACGGCTGTATCAAACGCCGATCCGAAAGGACGTTTGGGACGCAGATAAGAAACGCATCCCGGCACGTAACATGATTATCGTCGCATCGACGGGTGGGGGAAAGTCGGTTACGTCGTTGAACATCATCCAGCAGAATATCGAGCAGAATTATAAACAGATCGTCGTCGAGTTCGGAAAGAGCTTTTATCAGCTTTCGCAGTTGTATCCGGACAGGTCGCTGCATATTGATTATGACGGTAGCAGCCCGTTGGGGATCAATCCGTTCTATACGGCCGGGAAGCAGCCGGACAACGAGAAGATAAAGACGCTTGTAAACCTGGTGCTTAAATTCTGGCGGTCTAAGGCGATCATGGAGGACACGAAACAGGTCGTTTCGCTGACAAAGATCATTTGCCGTTATTACGAGGATATTCCCGACGGCCATTGTTTCCCGGACTTTTACAGATACGTCCAGAGAGAGGGGAAAAAACTGTATGAGCGTTTGAATATCCTGCCGGAATACTTCGATATAGACAGCTTCCTGCACGTGTGTTCGGAATTTATGCCGGGGGGCTTTTATGAGAATGTGTGCAAGCCGTCCCCACTGGAGAATGATATGCAGAACCGGGATTTTATCGTCTTTGAGCTGACGAAGATAAAGAAAGACCCGTTCCTGATTTCCGTCATTATGACAATTCTTTTCGATACGATAGAGAACAAGATCCTTTCGGATCGTTCCGTCAGGGGGATGCTGATCTTTGACGAGTATGCGGAAAGCCAGTCTATCAAGGACACTTTTTCAGGTGCGGACATACATTCGACGGTGGCGTTCTGTTACCAGAAACTCCGCAAGGAAAACGGGGCGGTGGGTACGATCGTCCAGTCTTTGGCGCAGCTTCCCGATAACGAGTACACGAAAGGCATTATCGCCAATACGCAACTCTTATACGTGCTTCCGGCCAACGAGATCGTTTACGACCAGACGGTAGAGGCGTTCCATATCAAGAACCGGAGCCACGTAAACCTGATGAAGTCGATCCGTAACGACTTTTCAGGGGTACGGCCGTACTCGGAGATATTCATCCGGTTTATGGATAGTTACGCAACGGTGGTACGTCTGGAGCTTTCACCGGAAAAATTGCTTGCGTTCCAGACCGACGGCGAGAAATGGAACAAGTTGCAGGAGATTTATAAGGAGGCCGGGAGCATGGAAACGGCCATAGAGAAGTATAAACAGTTAAAACGGAAAAGTTATGAAATGGAAATGTCTATGTAGTTTGGCTGTGATGATATGCTGTTACTGTACGGCGTTCGGCCAGTGGGTGGTGTCCGATCCGGCCTTGACGCAGCTATCGAAAATAACCTGGGCGAAGGAACTCAAACAGGCATACGAACAGTTTCAAGTGCTGGGGGAATCCAGGGACATCCTGACTAAAAGCCTGGATCTGTACCGGCAGGTGAACGGGGTTATCAAAAACTCCAAAATGGTGTTGCAGGTACTTTCCATGCAGGGGGAAATGTTGGAACTGGCGGCGAAAGAGTGTACCCGGTCGGACGTGTTTACCGGACAGGAGGCATACGGGGAATATACGGCCGTGCTGAACAGGATCATGGAGGAGAGCGTGCTTTCCTTTGACCTGATCCGGACGATCATATCGCCCTCGGTGAGCATGACCGACGGAGAGAGGATAAAGATTATCGTGGATCTGGATAACAAGCTGAAAGAGAACCGGGACAAGATGCTCGACGAGAGAGCGAGGTTTAATACGGTCAATGACGCAATAAAGCGGATCGCAGCCCTGAAATCAACTGCCAAGAAGTGAGCCTATGGAAGTGATCGACAATGTGATTAGCGCATACGAGGCCGTCAAGATGAACGGTGTCAGCCAGGGGATCATCGCCCTTTGTTCCTTTATCGCCGTTATCATCGTGATACAAAAGTTCGTGACGGCATGGAAAGAGGCCTTTAGCGAGGGGGACAAGCCCGTCGATATGAAACAGTTCTTTAAACTGTTCTATATCTATATTTATGTGTTCGCCATTATCATGGTCGCACCGTTCGCCTTTACGATTGTGGAAACGGCTCTGGGGAATATCCAGAACGAACTGATAAGCCGTTATCAGGAGGACGTGGATCTAAGCATTGACGAGGCGATCGTAACCTTTACAAAGGATTATATCGAGGACGTGCAAAGACGGCATAACTGGGTAGGGCAGCAGATCCAGGAGGTTATCATGTTGCCGTTTAATATTGCGGCTTATACGATACTCCTGTACGCAACGAAATATATATTTTTCTTCTTTGCCGCCGCCAGGTATCTGTATCTCATACTCCTGGAGATTGTCACGCCGATAGCCGTAATACTCTACATGGACGAGAAAACGAGGCACTATACGCACGCATACCTGAAAAACCTGTTTGTCTGTTACATGACGATCCCGGCGTTCCTGATAGCCAACGCCCTGGGTTCTATCATTGCGGAGAATATCATGCACATGTGCGGACAGAATAAATATACCATGCTGGGACTTCTTTTCGCTTTCGTGTTCAAACTTTTCTTGTTTGCCAAAAGTGTGAGATTTTGTCGTGAACTGTTTTAAATCCTGATCTTATGAATAAAGACGATATACTGAAAGATTTTGATACGCTGGCCGAGGCCAAGCGCAAAGGAGCGGTAAATTTGAAATTGTGCCTGGGCTTTGCTCTGGTGGTGGTTGTCTTGGTGTTGGCCTGGGGGCTGGTAGTGAATTTTACGGCACTGGATAAGGTGGTCGTGGTGGAACGATCCGGAGAGTACCTGAAAACGCACGCCGAGGATAGCGAGGCCCTGTTTCTTGCCTTGGTGAAAAAGACGTGCGCCGAGGCGACCGGGTACGCTAACAGCTTCGATCGCCTGAACCTGAAAAGAAATCAGGCGCACGCCGCTTTTTATGTCAATAGGAACGATCTGAACGCCGTGTTCTCAAAATATTATAATGATAAGGCCTATTTTGATGCGGTGCAGAATGGGGCGGTCTATAAATGCGAGATAGACAGCATCCAGACGATCGCCGGGGACAATGAGCCGTACAAGGTGGCTTTCACCTCCACCCTGACGATTTACGGCGTTTCTGGGCAGAAGCTAAGGTTTCTTATCAGGACGAAAGGGGAGATCGTGAGAACCACGCCGCAGTTTCCGGAGAACGTGACGGGATTTTTCTTTAACCAGTTCATACAGCAGATCGTCCGGATAGAACAAGAACCTGAAAAGAAGTAACGCTATGGATAAGGCCACGAAAACAAAAATAATCCTGTTCGCATCCCTGGGGATCTTCGTGCTGGTGGTGCTGGCCGTTACGTTGGCACTGACCGGGAAAGGGGACAACCGGGAAGAGGACGGGAGCGTGAACACTTCGCTTAGGGCGCAGCAGCAAAGCGATTTTACCCTGGACGACATGATGAATACGGACGGTCGGCCGGAATATGAGAATTTTACCGATGAAGTGTACCGGGAGCGTTCGGGGGCTGTGTACCGGGAAGATCCGGAAGTGATAGCCTTACAGGAACAGTTAAGGCAGAACCGGAGAGCCGACAGCGTGAAAACGGCCGCAGCCGTGAAACGGAGGACGATAAAAGCCCGGCCGAAAAAGGAAACGCCGGAGAAGAAAGAGCCTGAAAGGACAGTAGGACGTTTCTTTTCGGGGGAAGAACCGAAGAACAAGGGGAACACGATAGAGGCCATTGTGTCGGGCGACCAGAAGATCACGAACGGGAGCGTGATAAAACTTGTCACGCTCCAGGAAATGCAACTGCCCGGTGGCATGGTGATTAACAGGGGGACGGCCGTTTTCGGGGTGGTGAAGCTCGCACAGGACAGGATCAATATAACGGTTGAATCCGTCCGGATCGGGAACAGCATCTATGAGATGCAAAAGACCGTGTACGATAGGGACGGACTACCCGGTATATATGTGCCCTTGAACATTAAGGCGGAAGCGGCAAAGGAGGCGGCCGACGAGGTGGTTAGCGATATGAACGTTACCTCTTACGGGACGGACGTTTTAAGTACGGGGGTTAATGCGGTGAGCAATGCGGCAAAGAGCGTGTTCCGGAAGAAGAATAACCAGGTCGTTGTCACCGTGAAGTCGAACTATAAACTATATCTGAAATGAAAGCTATTTGTTCTTTTATCCTGGCGTTGGCCGTTTCCTCGGCCGGGGCGCAGATCCGCCCGGTGGAAAGCCTGCCTATCGCAGTGAATTATTCCAAGACGATACATCTTGTATTTCCCTCGGCCGTGAAGTATAGCCAGGCCGTTACGGACTTCGTGGCCGTCGATAACCCGGAGAGCGTGCCTAATATCTTGCGCATAAAGGCCAACCGGAAAAGTTTCAGCAAGCGGACGACTGTCAGCGTGGCGACCGAGGGAGGTTTTTTCTATTCGTTTAACGTGACCTATGCTGACAGTCTGGAGCATACGAACTATTTCCTGCCCGATATGTCGAGCATACGGCCGGACACTATCTATCTGAATGAGGTGTCGCAAACGCACCTGATCGCACCGGAAAAGGTGATTTATATAGATTACGGCGATACCTGCATACAGGTAAGCAAGGCCGAGAATACCGAGAATATCGTGCGAATGATCGCAGCCACGGGAAAGGTGGAGGAATTTCCCAGGCAGACAAACGTGTCACTGGCGACCGAAGGGGGGAAGTTCTACACGTTCAACGTGGATTATCGGCAGCAGCCGGAGGCTTTCGTTTATGAGATAGGGGAGAAACGGCCGGAGAAAAAGGCGAACGTGATCCTGACAGACAACATTATCCCGGCCGGGGAAAGGGATCAGGTCATGAGCCGGGTGTATAACGCAAAAAGGGGGATATTTAACAAGGGGATCGTTCGCAACAAGATCGTTTTCTCCGTGAACAACCTGCATATATATGATAACTTGCTCCTGTTTACCTTTGAGATCGAGAACAAAAGCAAACTGCCTTATGATATAGATTATATCCGGTATTACATCATCGACAAGAAAACGGCCAAGCTGACAGCATCCCAGGAAGTGGATCAGCAGGCTTTGTTCTCGGAGAATTATTCGCCCAGGATAGAGGGGAACGGCCGGATGAAATACGTGATCGCTTTCGATAAGTTCACCATTCCGGACGAGAAAGTTTTCCGTATCGAGATCAACGAGAAGAACGGAGGCCGTCACGTTCTTTTTGACCTGGAGAACAGCGACATCGTGAATGTGGAGGATATTTAGCCTTGCGATCCTTGCGCTGATACCTGTCGGCCGGGTGGGGGCGCAGGACAAACGTTCGCTGATCGTGGAGGTGTTGCAGACCGCAGGGGATTACGGGGACATCGCCCCGGTGTGGGGGATCGTCCAAAAGGACGGGGATATTTACCGTTTCGTCCCTTCTGTCGCACCCTTGAAAGAGAAATACCGGATCTCCGACCGTTACGGCTACCGGACGCATCCGATAAGCGGTGAAAGGCAGTTTCACGCAGGCCTGGATATGGCGGCGGTGTATGCGGCTACCGTACACGCCGCAGCCAGTGGGACGGTGACGTTCGCAGGTGAAACGCCGGGATATGGGAAAACGGTGGTCGTTACGCACCGTTTCGGATTTCAGACCAGATACGCACACCTGACACTCGTCTACACCCGGAAAGGTGCGGAGGTGGAAAAGGGGGACGTGATCGGGTTCGTGGGAAGCACCGGGATAAGTACCGGGAATCATTTGCATTATGAGGTGATAAAAAACCGAAAGAGAATAAACCCTTTAAATTTCATTTATGGAACTAAGTAATGAATTGAAAGTAGAAAGGATCAGGCTAAGCCTGACGGCGAAAAGCGTCGCCGAGGAAATGGGGATCAGCCGCCAGCAGCTTTGTAATATCGAGCAGTCGGAAACCGCCCCCGTGGTAGTTAGATACATCGCTTTTCTAAGGAGCAGAGGGGTGGATCTGAACGCTCTGTTTGACCGTATTATCGTGAACAAATAAAATAAATTCGTATGAAAAAATTAATTACCGCCTTGTGCGCTTTGTCCTTTTTGTCGTCTTGCGACGACGAACTGAAACTTGTCAGCCGGGATTTTTCCGTGACGCTGAAAAGTATAGACGGCAATACGGCCGTAGTGGGGAAGCCCGTTAATTGCATCCTTACGATCTCGGATCTTGATCCGGACAACGGAGATCAGATATTGACACGCTTCGAGATCAGGGACGGGGACGGCGTTATCCTGGTGGATAACAACGAATACAGCCCCGGAGAAACGTTTGAATATGATTTCAAGGCAAACAATCGGCTGGATTTCGATTTTATCCCGGCAACCGAGGGGGAGGCGTATATCGTTATGGGGGTAGCCAGTGAACTGGTGACACGATCCGACAGCATCAAGCTGAAAGTTTCGAGCCCGGAGATAAACATACGTTTCCAAAACGTGCCGGATCTTATGCTGGTATCGGAGGAAGCGGAGTTTTATTTGCAGCTTGATACGGAACTTTACGGGGTGAAAGCGTCGGCCAGGTTCGTAAAGGGAAGCGGACGGGTGTATATTTCCGGATATGATGCGACAAGGGGCGAAGGCGTGGCACTGGAAAAAAACAACCTGGTGATGTTCCGGCCGGAGGCGACCGGGCAGGCGGTGATCGAGTTTACCGTTTCAAGCAAATACGGCCTGCCAGTGAAAGAGAATGTAACGATACAAGTAAATCAATGAAGATATGAGAAAAATTGCCGTGTTATCGCTTTTTTTGTGCCTGGTAGCCGTGTGCAGGGCGCAATATATCGGGAGCCAGTATGTGGACGTGAAACTGGGTTATATCGTGGATGAAAGCCAGGTGCAGGGGACGCTCGGTTTTGGAAAGGTGTACAAGGCTTTCAAGGTGGGGGCAAACCTTAATTACCGGAATCTAAACCGGGATCTGGTAAAGGCAAACACCGTGACAGGCGGCCCGGAGCTGGCCTATTATGCCCTGAAAGGACGGAAATTCTCGCTTTTGGGGATCGCAGCCGGGACGATCGGATACCAGAAAGCCAAGGCGAAAAGCGATCTTGTGTACCTGGAGAAAAGCAAGGCTTTCGTGTATGGGTACGAGGTCGGGATAAGGCCGGAAATGTTGCTAAGCCCGAAAGTGGCTCTTTTTGCCGAGTACAGGTTTGAAATGTTGTTTAACTCCATTCTCCGGAATAATAACCATGTCGGCCTGGGGTGTGTGATCTATTTATAAACTTAAATATATTGAAGGTATGAGAAAGTTTTTGTATTTGTCGGCCGTATGCGTGTGCATGGCATTGTGTTTCGTCGGTTGCAGCGAGGATGACGACGAACCGGGAGAAAAAGGGGCGATGTATGAGGTGACGATCGAGCAGTCGGGAGATTTCCGCAGCTTTATTAAGTCGGTCGTGGTAGTCGCTAACGGTACGCAGTTGAAAGAAGGGGCGACGGGGGAAAGCCTTGCAAGTCCGGTGCTTCTAAGCGATGAAGAACTGACCGTCGAAAAGGTGACGTTAAGCACGACGGGAAAGGCGATCGAGTTTGCCGTTTCCGGTGGTGTCGTGGACGGAGAGGACGGCGTTGTGAACGAGCCGATGCAGTGGGTTGTGACCGTTTACAAAAACGGAAAGGAGATCGAGAAAAAGAGCCTTTCTTTCCGGGACGGGAAGGAGATCGGTACGGATGATCTGAATCTGTATTATAATTGACGTGACGGCCTGAATGTCCCCCGGATGAATGTTCGGGGGATTCTTTTTCTTTTGGGCGTCCCGTGGAACGGTCGGGCTTTACGCTTCAAGTCCTCGCCTAAAGGCTGTGGGCTTTACTCTGCAATCCCTAACGCAGTTTTTTATACCTGATTTGTCATTTTGTTACCGGGATTTGTCCGAATGGTGGAAGAACCGCACCGATCAGCCGGGTACGTAATATCATTATGTAATAACCGGTGGTCTGTTTTTATGGTATAACGCTCCGATATCGCTTTCTTTTTGCTTTTTATATGTGCAAAGGTCAGAAGCCCCCAGCGAAAACCCCGCCGGAGGCTTGTTGTTAGAAATACACGTTTAGCATGAGATATACGTATGCTATTTTATCCTTTCCGTTTGGTTGTTGTAGCTCAAACTGGATTTTATCTTCACGTGCCAACCACCCGATCGCACTGGCCAGTTCCATATCGTCCAGTCCAGTACCTTTTTTAACTTCTGCCAGTAACCACCTTTTATGTGCGTCTGTACTTAGGAAACGCCATAAGATTCCCGCGTTCTCGCCAATAATGTGCTTATCCATACTTTTTGTGTTTTATAAATTGATAAATAGTTTCAAAATGGATAATGAGAAGCACTTTTACATTAATAGTGGTATGCACTGTAAATATTCCAGCGTTTGTCTTTTATCCTTTTGATACGTTGTATTATTCTTTTTTAATACACAGTAAACCATTTTGCCGTTCGATATGTACCTTACTTTCACGTGCAAGCCACCCGGCAGCGAGGGCGGTTTCATCAGCCGAAAAATTTAGTTTTCTCGCAAGTTCGGCAATGGTTATAAGTCCGGTTTCGCCTAATTTGTTTAAGATAATTCCGGCTTTAAATCCTATATTTGTTTTTTCCATGGTTATATTTTTAAATAAAACGCTTCAAACTTATGAATATATTTTATTTAAACGAATGGAATAAAAGATAAAATGAAATTTACCCCCCCCCCATTTTTAGTTTATTTTAATATTGTTAAAAAATATTTGCTTGCTGGCGTGGTGGGAAATCTGCACCGATCAGCTAAGTATGTCGTTTCATTATGTAATAGCTGGAAGGATGCTTTTGGGGTGTAACGCTCCGATATTGCTTTTTATATGTGCAAAGGTCAGAAAGCCTTTGGCTGTGGCATAAAAAACGCTACTTTCACAAGCAGCGTTTTAAATAGAGATAGTGGTCTAAGCCTATTTCTTGTAGTTGATAGTGTAAATGCCGTTAGAATTACTTTGATGACCGCCATTATTGTTATCAACAGTGATTTTGGTAATAAATCCTTTTGTGTCGTTTTCGTAGGTGTAAGTATAGGATTCATTCCTGTACGGATCAACAGCTATTTCTTTTATCATCATATTTTTGCTACGTTTACCGAAAAGACCACAAACTTTTAATCCATAATTTCCGTCTTCACAGAAACAATCATACCATTCTGTATTTGCGATAAGGAAGTTTAAATCAATTGACACATCGGGATGATTCAACACATCACCATATATAATTTCGGAAGATCCAAACAAGCTAGATCCTCGCTTACATGATACTTTCACCAAATTGCCGGCCTCCCATTTAGGCTCTTCTACATACGGATAGGACGAATCATCATCCAGTTCGATTGCTTTTACTGCAACGGCATATCTATCCTGATAGGAGATTTGATAAGTTTCTACACTGCCGTCATTATTTGATTCATACTTAGCCTCTACTGCATATCCTTCTGCGTTAAGTGTCAACTCTCCTGTTTTAATATATTCTGTTTCTGTTTTCTCTTCATATTCAGTACTTTCAGTATATACTTTCTTGTTTGCTGTATCGTATCTGAATTCTGTTTTCCATTCCAAAGCCTCGCTACGTTCCTCGTCATCAATGATGCCATTGTTGTTGTAATCACCATAATTGGCAATTAGTTTCACAGTTCCGTCCGAATTGTATGTGAATTCCATAATTTCCTGCCTCCAATCATCTTTGGAATCTTCCCATTTGTATATGATATTATCTACAAATCGTTTTTCAGTTCCTTCCGGTTTCTCTCCGTCTGCTTTTGTCCCTTTTTGCTCTACTCTGATACGAATAACGGTATCGGAGCAAGTTATTATAATTTCAGCTACCCGATCTTGACCTGTCAGATTGGGTTGTAATGTCATAGTTAGAGTGTATTCTCCAGCGTCACCGCTATACATATTCAAAGATAGCCAATCGACTTCACTGCTACGGGTTGTTGTCACATTTTTTACTGTTGCCGTCCATGAAGCAGTGGCAGTAAACTTGATACCTTCAGGTTTATTCGTTTCGTCTGCATATACAACTTGTGAAGTTTCTGTATTTCCCGTTAGTCGGATAGATTCTTTCTCGTCATCATCGCTGCATGAGAAAAAACATGCTGCTACAAATAAACATAAAAATAGTTTTTTCATACGTAAATATTATGCCTTTCAGTTCCCAAAGGCTTTTATATTAAACACCGAAAGCGTGGAACTGCAATGCCATGTCTTAAATGAAGGTTTTAAGAAAATCCAATGAGCAGATGTAGTAATAGCGCCATATATACAGAGTGAAACCACTATACCACTTCTTACTCATCTGAAAATTTCCTACGTTCTCAAGTACACGATAAGCATAACGCTTTTATATTTTATTAATATGTCTTGGAAAGAGTTTACTCAATTCAATGTAAAATAATAAATTCTAATAAATAGAACCTTGTTTTCTCATTTCTTGCGTTTTATAGTCTCAATCCTGTAGATACTAATTGGAAATACTGGTACACTTTTTAATTAGTATCTACATTTATAACAAGCTTGTAATTAATAGTATATTACGAATATATGATATTATTTGAAATTGCAGGTGATAGAACTACAAAGATATTGAACCTTCTGCATAGTCTCAAGTATTTATGTTTTATAAAAGAGGGGTGAATACTTTATACTCCCGAGACATATTCACGGTTCCATATTCTCCCCACCGATCATAGACAGCAAACTTCTTAGCCGTGAGTTCTTCAATATCCCAATAATGGTTCTCACCGAAATAAATAGTACTGGAACTCTGATCATAAAAAGCCCACCGATCATAAACTTCCGTTTTATGCTCTTTTCCATCCTTGTCAATAACAATGGAAGTATGCGTACAGGTGCCATCTCTTTTAAACTGATATATCCCCTGAATCGTTTCTCCCGCATCGTTTATAGTCTTTTCACCAGCCCATATCACATCACAAATTAAGGATATAATATCGTTCTCCCCTTCTGTATAATATCCGCTCTTTTCAACACAACCGAACAGGAAGAAAAAAAATGCAGCAAATAAATAATATACAAATTTCATCAACGTAAAAATCTAAGATTTGCAATATATGGAACCTCTTCATTTAAACTGACCACTTCAAAATCCCAATCTATATTGTCTTTTGCTTGCCATTCAAAGCGAGGATTAATGTGATGACCGACGCCACAGAACAGAACTTCGACATTTTCCTTTTCGCCATTATCACTCAATTTACAAGTCACCCAAAATGCCCAACCTGCATTCTTATAAGCCTGCGGATTCAGATCTATAAACATTTCGATATGATTACAATTATTAATATAATATTGTTCCTTATAATCAATCACATCCAATGATGCCACCGTTGAAGAATATTTATTTCCTTCTACTTTCTGACGTAAATTGATCGGAGAATCCTCTTTTAAACGGCTCACATAAATCTCATTTGCAGTCACCATTATAATATAGTCTACGTTGTGAGAAGAAGCTAACTGGCCTGAAATGTGATTAATCCGGGAAAGGCTTTCATTAAAAGTTTCGAGATTCAAGCGGTTGACAGAGTTAAGTTCTTCTACCTCCGCATTGTTTATATATGACAAGACCGAGTTACGTTTGGTTGAGTTAACATAATATTCATGGGTAGTTTTATTAATATCCACAAATTCATTCAGCACAGCAACATCCTGCTCGTAATTACGACTTGCAGGAGTAGGAACATTTAAATTATCCTGGCAACTTTGAAAAAATAGGGCAATCAGGACAAGGGCTAAGGTAAGGATTTGCTTCATAGTTTCTAACTTTTAGTAAGTTACAATTAATCTAGTATGTAAAGATACGCTTATTTCTAAAATTCAAGATAGCGCCAAAATATAAAAAATTAATATTAATATAATTTATATCACAAAAACATTTCCCCCCCCTTACGTTTGCTATATATTTTCAAAATATAACAGTTATTTCTAACACAAGATTATTCTTTTTTTGTATAAAAAGACTCCCGGTATGCACATACCGAGAGTCTTTATTCATAGCTTTATTTCATTGAGAATGAATGAAAAAAATGACTAGTTTTACATTTTAGCTCTTCTCTTCCCAAAAGTATGTGTGGAACTGCAAATGCCACGTTCTAAGTCGGAGGTCGTAGGAATAACCTTTATTCAGAGTATGGTAATAGCAGCCCACGCTATAGCGTGAGAAACCAATTACGCTTTTCCCTCTGAATAGTCTTGAATTTCCTACGTTCCCGACTTCGAGATAAGCATAACGCTTCTTTCTTTTCTAATATGTCTTGGAAAGAGTTTCCTCAATCCGGCACAAAGGTAGTGAAATTTCATGAAACAGGACCTTATATACCGTGATTTTCTTAAAGTTATGAGTGGATTTTAAGTCTATTGTTCTAAAACCAATATTAAATAAACTGCAAGAAAGACAAATCTATTAAATAATGGGCTAACATTTTCTGAAAAACTCTGTAAGGATAGAAAAAATGTTTGAGATGTATGAACTCTTAAGAAAGGACGAAACTAAAAAACAAAAATATAGTATCTACTAATTTTAACAAGAATAGGTTTACTAATTTCCTATTTTACTATGATTAGTAAATACTATATTTAGTATCTGCTTATTTTCAGATAGTTATTATCTTATCAGAAGGGCAAATCCTCCTTTTCGTCCTGCGGAAAATCGGCGGGAGGAACGGGTACGCTGTCTGCACCGTTTACATCGTTGTCCGCTCCGGCTGCCGCATCCTCGCGTTTTCCGGTATTGATAAAGGCAATGCTTTCTGCCGTGATGGAGAGCTGTATCTGGCTCTCGCCGTTCTTGTCTTTCCACAGGGAAGATGACAGTGTACCGTCAACGAGTATGAGTCTTCCTTTCGTCAGATATTCGGACAAATGGATATGGTTGTCCTTGTTGCTGCGTACCCTTATCCAAGTGGTAGTGTTTTGTCCTCTTGAATAATCGTCAACGGCTATGTCCATAGCCATGAATGAGCCGTGTACTCCTGAAATAACCTGGCAGTCTTTGCCGATGCGTCCGATAGTGTGAACATGTAACATAATAGAAAATTGTTTGTGGCAAGGTGGTTGGTCCTGCGTTACCTAAACTGTTTATTTTTTCCCTTCTTTCGGTTCCTTTCTCTGCCTGAACCGTTCCGGGATTTTATAGATGCGGTACATGGCTGCCGGTAGAGCTTCATGCGACGGCTTTTCTTGCCAATTACTCTTCGTAGAAGGAAGAATTTGCAAGAAATGCACTTCAAGCCGCCGGATCAAGCGCGGCAGCCGACCTTTGCATCTGAAAAACCGGACGGCGACGGCAGAGAGGAGACCGTAGAGATTATACCTATAACTGATATAAAAGGAAGAGGGCTTCGCCAAAGTATAAGAGCAGAGGGAAAGAGAGAGGTATAAAAGGAAGCCGACAACGGAGTTGCGGTATTTATAAACGGATATCGTGCCCTCCGCCAATGGTGTTGCCATAGGCACGATTCCCGTTTATAGCCAGTTTTGACCGGGCCGGTATCTTAAAGAGAGGAAGGCAGCAAATCCCCCATCCTCTGTTCCGGCATAGTGCAAAATCCACGAACGATAGTATCTTCGTTTACACCTTCAAGTCTGGCGAACATTTGCAACGCGTCAAATCCACAGTCGAACTGTTCCATGCTGACAGCGGGGGCAAAATGAACAATACCGTGGGGATAGCTTTTCGAGACACCTATCCACCCACGCAAATAATCATCGAAGCGTCCTTCCGCTTGTGACGCATGGAACTCTTGAGCATGGGAGCTGCAAATGCTTTTGCCGTACATTTCATCTCCTAAAATTAAAGTTCCCGTTTGCGGATTGTACATAAAACGCCGATTGGTTATCTGAAGAATATCTATGATTTCCCGTTTGACGTCGATAACCATCAGGATTTTTTCAACCTGCCGTTTTGTGCGTTTGCCTGTTTTACAGTTTTTCTTGTCCATCTCTTGTCTTTTATGTGAAACATCTGTTTTTTACCCTTTTTTCGGTTCTTTTCTCTGCCTGAACCGTTCCGGGATTTTACAGATGCGGTACACGACTGCCGGCAGGGCTTCATACGGCGGTTTTCCCGGCCAATTACTCTTTCGCAGAAAGGAAGAATTTGCAGGGAATGCACTTCAAGCCGCCGGATCAAGCGCGGCAGCCGACCTTTGCAGCTGGAAAACCGGACGGCGATGGCGGAGAGGAAACCGGAACAGGCCGGTAAATATGATGGTAAAAAGGGGGGTACGGCCTTGCCGGATATAAATGCAGGAGAAAATGAAATAGAAAAGAATGCGGCTTGGGCGGGTCAAGCAAGGGTCTGCCGGGGCAAACACGAACGGGATTCTCCTTATCCGCTCCACGCCTGAATTTCGACCGGGCGGAATGAAAGCGCGGGGCGGATAAGAAGTATCGCTGTTTGCCCTTGACGTGGCAGGTCACAAGGGAAAGATACGGAACAGGAGGCGGAAAGTCCGAAACCAGCGGCATAAAGACCGGTCGGGCTGTGGAATACCGTGTTGTTTCGACAGGTCGAAGCTCCGGCATGGAACGGCACGATCCGGGCTGCCGCCGGTTTGGAACGGCCTCCCGTCCCTTTCCTTGACGACTTGTTACGGCACAGACTTCCAACTGTTTACGGGGTTGGGAAAGCCGACGTATAACAGGGAAAACAGCCTGAAGGTAAAAAAGGAGATAATCGTGCTATAAAAGGTATCGGTTGCCCTGCAATCTGTCCGAAAGGCATTCGCCCTTCGGACAGACCACAGAGGTTACAGGCTTATAGTTTGGGCTTGTTCTTCGGGAGAATGGGACAAGAGAGTATTATTCTGTAAAATGACCCCAGCTCGGTCTTTACCGGGTCTTTCGATACCAAGAATGTCGCGCTCTCCTTGACTTTCGCTATATCCAAAATGGTCTTACAGATGTACTTATTCCTCAAGCGTGTTCCTCCCCTGTTGAACTGCAGCGGGAAACCTTGTTTGTCGGCGGTCTTGTGCAGAAACCATTCTTTGGGATTGTTCTCGTCATGGGCAAACTCCAGACGGTCATTCATCGTGATATTCATTTCTTTTGCCAGTTTGGTGGATAGACCCGCATTTCATGTTCAATAACTTCAGCATTCTGTCCGAACTGATAGTGGAAAACCGTACATTGGCGGAACGCTTCCTTGAGAATCTGTCGAGCGTTTACCGTTACGTCATCCAAAACTTGAAGCGCGACACCGTGCCGGTAAGCGAAGAGTTGGATTTCCTGCGTTCCTACCTCTACTTGATAGGGATGCGCTACGAGAATGCCATAAGCGTCGATGTGGATGAACAACTGGAGCGGACAGACGGCCGGATTCCCCCCGTCTGCCTCCAGCTGCTGGTAGAAAACGCCATCAAACACAACCGCTTGTCGGTACACCAACCGCTGCATATTCACGTCTTTCGGGAAGGAAACCACATTGTGGTGAAAAACGACCTTTGCCCCGTGTCGTCCGACCTGTCATCTACCGGTATCGGACAACGGAACATCATCGAGCGTTACTTCCTGTTGTGCGAGGAAAAGCCTGTCATCAAGAAAAGCGAACATTCATATATAGTCAAATTACCTATTATACCCGACGATTATGCACATCCTGATCATAGAAGATGAAAAACGGAACTTCAACCGGCTGAAAAGGCTGTTGGAAGAAATCGACGGCACATTCCGCATCGACGGGCCGTTGGCAAGCATTGTGGAGGCGGTGGAATGGCTACAGGCACATCCTGCCCCGGAGCTTATATTCGCTGACATCCGCCTGTCCGACGGCCTGAGTTTCGACGTGCTGCGCCGGACGGCAGTGCCCTCGCCTGTCATCTTCACCACCGCTTACGACGAGTATGCCATCCAGGCCTTCAAATACAACAGTTTCGATTATCTGCTGAAACCCGTCAAGGCCGACGAGCTTGCCGCCGCCATGGAAAAAGTGCGCCGCGCAAGTTCCCCGCAGACAAACGGCGAAGAGGTGCGCCAGCTATTGGAATATATGCGGCAAAGCAATTACCGTTATCGCGAGCGTTTTCTTCTGCCTTACCGCGACGGCTATATTTCCGTGCAGGTGAAAGATATCAGCCACATCGCTTTGGACGAACGCAATACGCTCCTTTGCCTGAACAACGGCACGTCCGAGACCGTGCCTTATTCTCTCGACGAGCTGGAATCCCAGCTCAACCCCGATGTCTTTTTCCGCGCCAACCGCCAGTACCTCATCCATATAGACAGTATCTTGAGTATCAATAACTGGTTCAACTCCCGACTGAAGATTCGTTTGAAGAAGTATCCCGATGTGGAAATCATCGTAAGCCGGGAAAGGGCGGCGGAGCTGAAAGGATGGTTAGACAGATAAGCTTATGAATACACCTATATTGGAAACCTCCCGCCTGATACTGCGGAAGTTCACGGAAAGAGACATGGAAGCCCTCTTCCTGATACTCAAAGACGAAGAAGCCAATAAATTCCTGCCTTGGTATCCGGTGAAAGACCTCGAAGAAACCCGGCGGTTTTATCAGGAAAGGTATGCGGCGAAATACGGACAGCCGCAAGCCTACGCCTATGCCATCTGCCTGAAAACGGACAATTTCCCGATAGGCTACGTGAAAGTCGATATGGAGGAACACCACGATTTCGGCTACGGGCTCCGCAAGGAGTTCTGGCATCGGGGGATTGCCACTGAAGCGGGCGGAGCCGTCATCGCCCAAGTGAGGAAAGACGGTCTGCCCTACATCACCGCCACGCACGACAGGAACAACCCGAGAAGCGGAAACGTGATGCGGAAGCTCGGCATGACGTACCGTTACTCATACGAAGAACTGTGGCAACCCAAGAACTTCCCCGTGATATTCAGAATGTACCAGTTAAACCTGAATGGCGACAACGAGTTCGTGTACAGGAAATATTGGGACGAGGCAACCAATCATTTCGTAGAAGACTTGTAGCCGGACACGAAGCCTGTTGTTCCGGCGGGACAAGCCATTGCTTTTTGTATGTTTATTCTGTATAACAAGGGGGCTGGCATCCAATCCACACCAACCCCACTCTTTTTTATCTATCGCCGCATAGGCATAAAGCGAAATATTGCTCCTGTTTCCGCTCAGATTAAATGATGTCCAGCTTCATACCGACGGGTCATACTGGGTTGCTCGCCTCACGGGAAACACCGTCAGGCTTGCCCGTAGCAGTCCCAACAACAAAACAAGATGAACAGTCCGACCGTGCAGAGAGAAACGGAGATAATGACGTGAAATATCAGTAGTTTGTTCAATATTGAGATATGCCGCCGAGAACAGCGTTTCGGAAGCGAAAATATTTTGATTCATACCGTGCGAAAATTTTATTTTTTTGATTATTCAATATATTCACCACGAACAGCTACACCTCGCTTTTCAGCCAAGTGTAGACATCAGTATAAACCATGAAAAACAAACTGCTAAATCAGAATCCGTCTCATCCCGAAAATATAATGCTCGCAGGCATTGTCCCAGTTCGGGCTACGGGAAGAGTCATGCACGAGGGTACAACAATAGGTCAGGTTGTTCATGCGGCAAATGAGATACCGCTGTAAAGTTCGGAGAAGATGGGCCGTTTCCACGGATATGTACCGAAGATGCACCCCATTTACCTATGCGCCGGCACGGCAAGCCACATCGGGGATTTCTCCGACTATGCCTGTTATGTCGCTGTCCTTTTTTTGCCGGATAGAGTTTCTGTCATGAAATTGCAGAAAAGAGGCGTTGTCCGTATTTCGGACACAACATTCCTGCGCAGCCGCCACACCGGCCGCCGGAACATGCTGCGCACCGGAACTGCATACCAAAGCCGTCAGTACCAACGATAGAACAACAACGGACCCTTTTATGCTTTAATTTTACTTTCCATAGGGTAAGCATAGCCCCCCCTTTCTTACCATTTCCATAAAATAATTAACAAAAATAAACGAGAATTATCTGTATTTTTCATCTGCAAGACTTAATGAGGAAGTTTCTCTGGATTCGGCCAGTGCCGCCACGCACTCTTCGCGTATGGACTTGATGTAATCCAGTACCATTAACGGATCGACACTTTTGCCGTCGAGCTTGCAGGAAATATGCAGGTGTTCACCGGTGCTGCGTCCTGTAGAACCGGTAATGCCGACGACATCCCTCGGCCCGATAGCAGCCCCTTTCCGGGTAAGGATACGCGACAGGTGGCAATAGCTGACCGTGTAGTTTCCATGCCGGAGGGTTACATACTTGCCGGAGGATTTGTCCTGCCCGACTTTCACTACCACTCCCGCCATCATGGCCATTACCTCGTCGCCCCGCGCATGGAGGTCGATTCCGTTGTGAAACTTTCTTTTTCCGGTAAAAGGGTCTTTCCGATACCCATAAAGCGAGTTGATTTTCATCCGGCGCAGCGGATAGCTTACGCTAAGATAGCGTTCTATCCATACGTGCTTGCAGGTGTCGGCAGACAATGCCGGGGCAGCGTCTCCTGACGGTGGTAAGGTGTCTTGGACGGAAAGCGTGTATCCGGGCAAGGTTACCGCATTATCCCTACCGGCAGAAACGACTTCAACCCTGTATCGGAACGGCACGGTCGAAACCGTATTGAATTGTGCTTGAACGGGGCCTGCGACACTTGCAGCACCCGCCATCAAAAACAGTAGTTTCTTTCTCATGCGGCAAATATAACCAGCTCTGCCCAAGATGTCCCGTTTCCACGACCTTTTTCGACCAAAGTACAACAAAAAAAGCATTCAGAGTATGAATTTATGTGTAAAATCATACTTTGAACATAAAAATAAACACTCTTAATACACTAATATTATTCTATTATATACAGCGAAATGAAAAGAATCTATCTTTGCAAAGTATAATTCAAAATACAAAATCAATTATGAATACAGTACGATTTGAACTAATTGAATTGCCCTATCCGACACTGGCCCGATTCGGGCTTACACAGGAGATGATCGAGGACTTGCCGATGCGTGTCCTTGATGAGATTTGCGACGGTCGACACTCTCCCGTGCTTCCGGTGCGTGTCCGTGACGAGAAAGGAGAACTGATAGAGAGCCGCAGCCGCTTCGCCCTTGTCCGCAGGGACGACGGCCGACCGGACGTGGTGTTCTATCCCGTTCTGGAATCCTCGCCGCTGGAACGCTATGACGAGGCGCAACAGAAACAGCTTCTTGACGGCAAAGCCATCATTGCGGACGTGGGGACGGCGGACGGGCGGCACAGCAAGGCATTCGTGCAGATAGACGAGGGAACGAAGCAAGTGATGTATGTTCCCACGCCGATTATCGGGCGCAACCTGCAAGTGCTGGCCGAAATAATGCATCTCGGTCCGGTAGAGGTAAACGGAATGCAGAACGGCGAACCGCTGACGCTGGTCGTAGACGACGAACCCGTCACAGTGGGTATCGACCTGCACGACAAGACCGGCATCCGCTTCTGTTCGGGCGACAGCCAAAAATGGAAAGAACAACCCAAACGCGAGTGGGACAAATACACTTTCGGCGTGTACGGCTGCTGGGTGATGGACGACGACGGCAATCTCGACTACGTTCCCGAAGAGGAATATACCGAGGAACTGTGGAACGAACAGAAGAAAAGCGCCGAGCGTAACCGTGCGGCGGGACTTCACAAATAACATCTTAACATTCATCAAATATGGCAGAACACCAATATTATCCCGAAGAGGTACTTATCGAGAAGATGGAGCGCGGCCAGTACGGCTGGCTTGACTATGTGAATCATTTCTCACCCGAATGGCAGGAGGAATATACCCGCTATTGCAAGGAGCACGGTCTCATGGTGGGCAATGAATCGGCCGCCGAGTTCGTCCACTACAAGGACGAACAACTGGAAGCGGCGATGGAGAGCGGAGACGCATAACGGAAACCTTTTTAACAACGGATTATGGCGATACGAAAGAATACCAACCCCCGAATGATGGACCTGCAACCCGAAATGCAGGACATATTGAGGCGTAACGGTATGCAGGCCCACGTGGTCAGTGACGGCACGGGCTACCGGCTCGTGGTACAGGGCCACGACTCGCCGCTGCTGACCTACGACCTTACCGAGCGTCAGATGTTGGCCCTGACGGACTGGGGGACAAACTCGGCCAACAAGAAAGCCTACAACGTGTTCACGAGCATTGTAGGGAAAGACTTTTATATGCCCAAGAACTTCGTCCATACCCGTAACGCCAACGGCCGTGTCGCTATGGGATTGCACGGCTACCGTATCGGTATGGGCGAATACGGACGTGTGGGACGGCTGGGTATGCCGCCTCCGTTCCTCGGTTGGACGCCACGCCACCAGTGGGGTTTCCATCTGCGGCGGGTCGGCGGACAGCTGTTCTATCCGGGACCACCCATTGTCCCTGAACGGTGGGACGGGCGCATGAAGCCGGGCGAATTGCAATCGGGCGGCTACGGATTTTATTACAAGTACAAGGACGGGCAGCCTATACAGTCCGCACGACAGACCGATGTCCTGCAGGACTTGCAAACGGTCATCACGCCGATAGTCAGCCGTCCGCGCAGTACAGAACCGGCCCGTACCTACAAGGAGTTGATTGCTTCTCCGGTCTATTTTTCCAACGAGAAATGGCAGGAGTGTCTTGCCTCCCACGGTCTTATCGTCGATAAGGAGGCACGGACCCTGACCGTACAGTCCGAAAAGGTGGCCGCCGATATGGTCTATGACCTGACGAAAGAAGAAACGGCCGTCCTGACCTCCAACTCCATCGAGGAACAACCTGTCGAGAAACGACTGGAAGTCCTGAACGGGGTAATCAGGGCGGATTTCGCCGACAAGGTAACAATGGCGGATCTCGACAGCGAGCGGCGTATCGCCCTCGGCTTGCACCCCGAAGTGCAGGAGGAACTGACGCAACGCCAGCAACAGGAGCAGGAAATCCTCTCCCCTCTGGAAAACCAGCTCCGGCAGGAGATGCCGTATGGCGCAACCGCTTCCGTCGATGGACGGGATATTTCCGTGCTCGACGAGCGCAAGGGCTGGTATCGGGAAGAACGGCACGGCAGGGAGGTCGAGGTCGGCGAAATAGCCGTACATCCATCCCCCATAGAGGGCAAGTACAAGATGACGGCCGTCATCGACGGGCAAGTCATCACTCACGAGATCAGCCAGAAGGATTACGATAAATTCCTTGCGGTCGATGACTACCATCGCATGAAAATCTTTTCGAAGATATTCAGCGAGGTGGACATGAAGATGCGGCCGGAAGCGCAGCGCAGTCTCGGCGTGAAAATTTTCGCCGCCCTCACAGCGGGAACGGTCATCACGGCGGGCGTCGTCCACGGCTTGCGGCATCATCATCACGGTCCGGAGTTCTACGGCGAGCGTTTCGGTGGCCCGCCACACCCGTATTTCAAACCCGGTGTCGATACGCCGAGAGACGTGGCCATACGCAATTTCGAGGCACAGATGAATCAGGATATTAACGATATGAGAAGAGGGAGATAAAGACAACTATGAGAGAAGGAGACCTTACCTACGACGACTTCCTGCAAAGGCTGAACATTCAGGACGTGCTGATTGACGCGGGCTACCACCTGAACCGGCGCGACGGCCTGCGCTATCCCTCGTATGTTCGTATAGACAGCGAGGGACGGCGTATCCGCGGCGACAAGTTCATCGTGACGCAACAGGGAAAATGCTGCTTCCAAGCCCAGCAGCAGAAAGTCTATAACATCATCTCGTTCATCAAGGAGCACCCGCAGTTCTTCACGGAATACCGTGTGGGCATGTCCCCCGACCGACTGGTGAACCTCGTGTGCAACCGGCTGCTGAACCATCCTATCGAGGACCGGACAACGCGGATTATACAGCCCAAGCGGGACATCCGCCCGTTCGACATCGCAAACTACGACCTGCACAAGTTCAACCCGCAGGACCGGGAGACACAGAAGAAGTTCTATCCTTATTTCAAGAGCCGGGGTATCGACCTCTACACGCAATATGCCTTCCACCGCCACTTCTGTCTGGCGACGAAACATCGTGAGGACGGTGCGGCATACACCAATCTCGCTTTTCCGCTGACCTTGCCCAAAGGCGACGGTACGGTCGTGGGCTTCGAAGAACGGGGACGTGCAAGAATGGACGGAAGCGGCAGCTACAAAGGCAAGGCCGAGGGCAGCAATTCGAGCGAGGGGCTGTGGATTGCCAGCCCTGCCAAGACCCCACTTGCGGAAGCCAAGCGTATCTATTGGTTCGAGAGTGCCTACGACGCAATGGCTTATTACCAGCTTAACCAGAAATGGGACAAGGAACTTAGAAAGGGAGTGTTCGTCTCTACTGGCGGAGCACCGAGCCAGCAACAGTTCAAAGCCATGATAGAGGCCACTCCACACGCTTACCACCATCTCTGCTTCGACGGGGACCGTGCCGGGCAGATCTTCGCCATCAACTTCGCGCTCACCCATGCGGGCAAGACATTCACCAGTAACGTGACGAAAGACGACAAACTGCTGGTCCGTATCAGTGGCGAGGAGAACCAAAACTACGAAGTAAAACTCGAACCCTTCGACTTTCACAGGATAGTCGGCACGCTTTTACGTCCCAAAGAAATCTATCGGGAAGATGGTACGCTTGACTATCGGACAATCGGCGACGGATATTTGCAGGAGATGAGCATGGTGTGCCAAGATGAGTACGAGATGGCTCTTGCCGAGGGTTCGGCCAGTGAGGAAACGCTGGAGGGCATGAGACAAAATATCATGGCCATAGAGGATGCGATCCGTAATCTTCCCGCTCCCGGCGAGGACAGCACCGACCTTATCGTGTACGAGCCCGCTGACAAAGGCTATAAGGACTGGAACGAACAGCTCTTGGCAAAAGCCAAGCTGCAAGAATCAGTTCACGAAGAGCCGGCCAGAAGAGAAGAACCCGAACAGGAACGGCAAGCACGTTTCCACCGATGACAATGCGGCACACCCCACATGAAACAACAAAAGAGAAGACAATGAATGACAAAGAACTGACACATGACGATTTTTTGCAAAGGCTCGACATCCGGGATGTACTGCTCGATGCCGGTTATCGCCAGAACCGACGCTTCGGTTTGCGTCTCTCTTCGTTTATCCGCACGGACAGTGAGGGAAAGCGTATCCGGGGCGACAAGTTCGTCATCACACAGCATGGGAAGTGCTGTTGCCAGCCACCCCGGCAGAAGGAATACAACGTCGTTTCGTTCATCAAGGAACACCCGCATCTTTTTGCAGAATACCATGAGGGCATAAATCCGGATCGGCTGGTGGAACTCGTATGCTACCGCCTTCTGCATTACCCTATTCCCGAACAGGAAACCCGCACAGGACAACCCCAGCGGGACACCCGACCGTTCGACATTGCGGACTACAACATTCAGAAGTTCGATCCGCAGGACAGGGGTACGCAGGAGAAGTTTGCACCCTATTTCGAGAAAAGGGGTATCGACCTCTGTACGCAGCAAACCTTTCACCGGGACTTCTGTCTGGCGACCCGACACAGCGAGGACGGTCAGAGGCGCACTTGCCTCGCCTTTCCGATGACGTTACCCGAAGATGCGGATAAGATCGTAGGATTCGAGAAGCGAGGACACGCCTACACGGACGGTAACTCCAGCTACGACGACATGACCGAGGGCAACCATTCGGGGGAAGGTGTATGGATTGCCAGTCCTGCCCGGACAGCTCTTTCGGAAGCCAAGCATATCTACTGGTTCGAGAGTGCCAGCGAGGCAATGGCCTACTACCAGCTTCATCAGGCGAAAAACCAAGAGCTACGAAAGGCGGTCTTCGTCTCAACGGGCGGCGAACCTACCGAGAAACAGATGCGAGGCGTGCTTGAGCTTACGATCCCGGCCCGGCAGCATATCTGTTTCGACACCGGTCGGGAGGGGTGGAAGTTTGCCCAAACCCTGCAAAAGGAAATCTGCCGCACGATACGCTCCACCATCGAGGAGACACCGGAGCGGAAACCATATCTCGATTCCATACCGGACGGCAATGATCTGGACGAAGGAGAATTTTATCTGTTGCCCAAAGGCGGCTTGCAAGAGAGCTGCATACGATTCGATGCCGAACGGGAAGAAGCCATATCAATGAGTTCGAGCAGGTTGTGTGCCCCGGAAGATGTGCAGGACCAAATAGATACCATGAGGAAGTGTTACCGTGAGTTCCGTGAGAAATTACAGGATTTTCTCGGTATCGACAAGGAGCATGATGTCGCCATTTCCCGTGAAATGCCGGACTGTCGCTATACAGGCTGGAATGAACAATTGCTGGCAGAGCAACAGCAAGAATCGGTCCGTGAAGAGTCGGTCAGAGAGGAAGAACCTGAACAAGAACGACAAACACATTTTCGCCGATGACTATGCAGCATTCCATACAAGACGAGCGGAATATCCTTCTGCGGCCGCATACCGGGCAATTCGTCATCGACGAACTGCCGCTGATGTTCGTGTGCATGGCGGGGCTGGTGTACGGCGGCATGGAAGGTCTGCCGTTGAGCAGTATGGCGAGAATCGTTTCCTTATTTCTGCTCCTCGTGTTGCTGTATCGCTTCATCTACCTGCGTCGGATACGTTACAGGGTCGGCGAAGAACAGCTTGTCAGCGAACACGGCATTTTCATACGCAGGGTGGACTACATGGAACTGTACCGTATCGTGGACTTTCAAGAACACCAGAGCCTCCTGCAACAGATTTGCGGGTTAAAGACGGTTCGCATTCTCTCGATGGACCGGAACACGCCAAGGCTCGACCTTATCGGCGTCCGATGCGGAAACGACATCGTGGCGATTATCCGTGAACGTGTGGAAATCAATAAACGAAAAAAGGGAATCTATGAGATTACGAATCATTAGTATATGGGCGGTCTTGATACTTGCCGGTCTGCTTCCGCAACTGGCCAAGGCGCAGATTGCCGCCTCAAACCCGCTGGAATGGGCGGCGTTGGCCGAGGGCAATGAATTGATTAACGGCCAGATAGACAAACAAATCAAAGGACAGACGCAGACCGCCTTGATGCAAAACAGTATCGCAGCAGAGTTCAATCGCATACACGAGTGGGAGAAACAGTACAACAGCTACCTCAAGACGGCGAGCGGCTATGCCTCGTCGCTGAAAGCCTGCACGCACCTCTATAATGACGGTGTACGGATTTTCCTCACACTGGAAAAATTGGGCAAAGCGATACGGAACAACCCGCAGGGTATCGTCGCCAGCATGAACATGAACAACCTCTATATCGAGACAGCGACGGAACTGGTCTCCGTGTTCACGCTGCTGAACGATGCCGTGGCCAAAGGCGGCATGGAAAACATGCTCACGGGGGCGGAACGGAGCAAAACCCTGTGGGCTTTGAACGACCAGCTCGCGGCATTCAGCCGGAAACTGCATCTGCTCTATTTGAGCCTGCGCTATTATACCCTGAACGACGTGTGGAACAACATAACGGCGGGTATGATAGACCGCAGCAACGGCGAAGTGGCCCGTCTGGCCATGTCCCGCTGGCGCAGGGCGGCAGCCACCGCCCGTTGAAAAAAGGACAATAAAAAACGAAGAACGATGAAGCGGATAATCTCGATATGGATTCTGTTGCTGTGCGCCGGTATCTCGAAGGTACAGGCGCAGAACGATGCGACCCTTGCGGGAATGATTCTGGTTTATACCAACAAGGCCGAGAAGGAACTGAAAAACCAAGAGAAGGTCATGCTGATGCAAACCACAGGGCATGTGTGGACAAAAGAAGAAGTGGAAGGTACGACGGACTTGCAACGGGAGTTCAACAATTACCTGAACTCGTTCCGTTCGATTGTCTGCTATGCGGCGCAGATTTACGGTTTCTACCATGAAATATCGCAGCTTACGGACAACATGGGCGACTTCACCAAACAATTGAGCAGACATTCGACGGGTGCATTGGCTGTCGCCCTCTCCACGCGGCGCAACCAGATTTACCGGGAGATGATATTGAACAGCGTGGAGATTGTGAACGACATCCGCACGGCCTGCCTGTCGGACAACAAGATGACGGAAAGGGAACGTATGGAGATCGTGTTCGGCATACGTCCGAAACTCCGGTCGATGAACCGGACGCTGCAACGGCTGACTAAAGCCGTGAAATATACCAGGATGGGCGACATCTGGCGGGAAATCGACGAGGGTGCACGCCCTGTTGCGGACAAGTACGACATCGTGAAAGCCGCCCAAAGACGATGGCGGCAAAATGGAAGAAATGTTAGACCCTAAAAAAGAATAAAAATATGGGAGCTTGGGATACGATATTGAAATACGGCGGAAAGGCCATGAAAGGCATGGGCAAGGCCGCCAATGCGACGGGAAAAAGTGCCGGTCATGCGGTACTGCATCCCTCGCAGACCCTTCGGGGAGCCGGGCAGGCGGTCAAAATGGCCACTACCGGAGCTGCCGTCGGCTATGTGGGCTGGGAAAAACTGACCACCGACAAAAGTGTCGCACGGATCGTCAGTGAGGCCGTAGTCGGCAAATCCGCCACGGATGCCCTTGCAGGTACGACCGAAGACATGAAGGAACTGAAAGACAAAGCCGGAGAGACGGTCTCTGCCATAGGCGAGGCTGTGGGAGGCGCGGACTCGAAACTGAACGGGGTGTCGAACTTCCTGCGGGAAGCCTCCGGCGGTGGGTTGTTCAACATGCTCAGCGGCTTTTTGCGAAACCTCGGAGGAGGCAATGTGTCGGGGTTGAACATTGCAGGACTGATTGCGGCGGCGTACCTCGTGTTCGGACGTTCCGGCTGGCTGGGTAAAATCGCCGGTCTGTTCCTGGGCATGATGCTTATCGGCAACAATGCGGGCGTTGTCCGCACGGTTCCCTCGGAAACGGTATCGAGGACACAGACGCCGACACTCTCTCCGGAGGAACAAGCGCAAAGCGGAGGAATGAGAAGGTAGGAACACATAAAAAATATATATCACAATGAAATATACGGAAGAAATGATCCTGCACTCGGACAGCGGTTACTGTATGCCGTTCGAAGAGCCGCGGGGAAAAGACGTGGAACTGTCGCTCGGTTACGGCGAGCAGGTACACCCGACAACGGGAGAAAAGTTCTTTCATCACGGGATAGACTTCAAAGCGCGGTACTACATACTGTCGGCTGTGGCCAGTGGCATCGTGTCGGGCGTGGGAAACGACCCGGTACACGGCATTTGCCAGACAGTCCGTTACGGCGGGTACGAGGTGACATACGGTCTTCTGTCGAATGTGTTCGCACAATTCGGACAACGGGTGAAAGCCGGACAAACGGTGGCTTTGAGCGGTGAACGGCTGCATATAGAAGTCAAATTCAAGGGCGAGGAGCTGAACCCGATAGAGTTCCTGACCATGTTGTACGGCAACATCAAGGCTTTGCAGGAAACCGACGGCAACGGCCCTGCAGGTTTTTACGATGCGGAAACGGGAGTAAAAAACGACTACGAGAAGGACCAAAGGGAAATAGAAGAGCTGATGCTCCGCTTTCTGCCGCTTTACATGGAGGATTTGCAGCGGGGAGCGTACACGGTGCCCGCACATACGGAACAGTCGCTCCGCCACATCTTCACGATGGGAGCGATGAAAGAGTATTTCTACGAGCAGATGCCGAGCATAGCCAATCCCCTCGGACTGGGGCGCAAAGCCATGCCGCTTGCCTGCAAAGTTCAGAACCTGCTGATAGCGGATTTCCTGAACTACCTTGCCCTGCGGCATGAGGTGTACCTCTCCACAATGGGCGGCGAGGTAAAAAAAACTTCATGACGAAGCTGTAGCGGGCTGCGGACTCATCGACCCGCTGGCGGAGTTGGACATCGACATCCAGAGTTTCGACATATCGAGGATTGTCTCCGTCTATCCCGACCGCGCCGGAGTCCGCTGGTGGACAAAAGCATGGTTCAACAACAGGGAAGAAGGGGAAGCCTCGGTGGAAATCGAACGGGAACAGGCGGTACGCTTCATTCAAGACCGTATCGAAAAAGATGCATGGCTCGAAGAGTTTTTCCCCAAGCAAATGGAAGTGTACCACAACGCCATCGAACAAACGAAGGAACAACTGCTGAAACAGATAAACATGATATAGAAAGATATTGATTATATGGACGAAATCAAACATAGCAGGAGGTTTGCGGAAATAGAGACCCTCATGGGCAGTTATTTCCGCCATCATCTCGTCCCCGTCATGACGCAGACGCAAACCTACCTGACCGAGAAGCAGGGCGAGGAAATGAAGGAGTATTCGACTTCCATAAGCGGCATACTCGGCATGATGGCGTCGGCGGGCCAACCGCTCTCCGACCCGTACCAAACACTCAAGGTAACGGGAGAATGGAACTCCAAAACGACAGAGGACTACATCGAGATGTGCAATAAACGGATTCTCTCGTCGGAAGAAATACAGCACGATCTCGCCTACATGGCCGGAGAGTGGCGCGATACCGTCGTGCAGGAAGTCGGACGCGAGCGTTACGACGAACTGTCGCAGGAATTGGGCTGTGACCTCGCCTACGTTTTCGTGGACTACCGCGTGGAGCAACTGATGATAGACCATCTGGTGAAGGAACGTATGCCCAAGTCCTCGGCGGACTACATCATCCGCAAAGCGGCTGAATCAAGCCTGTTGGGGTTGCCTCAGGCGTTGAGCCGCTCGCCGCTGGCCGAAGAGATAGAGAAACGCGGAGAGGCCGCCTATCGTCCGAGCAAGTTGGAAAAAGGAGCAGGTTGGGTGTTGGGGGCTTCAGCCGATACCGTCATGCTGGGCGGTGCAGGTTCGTGGGCGAGCTTCGCACGGTTCATCGGAGCGGATACAGCCATCTCGGCCGTTGCCGATCACTTCGGGGCAGAAGAGACACAGACGCTCTCTGCAGAGGAGTGTATCAGCAAGGGTGTGTTCGGCAGCGAAAGCAATGTGTTCGAGGGATTCCGTAAGGAAGCAGCGGCGATTCCACCCAAAGAGAACACACTCTTGGCCGAAGCCAACGGAGAGTTACAGAAAAAGATACCGATTATAACATTCGATTTTATGGATTGGTGGAAAACAGACAGTATAAATATGCCGTGGCGGGAAGAAACTGCCGGGGAAGAACGGAAGCGGGCGGAACGGTATAAAGATGTGCCGATGGTGGTCGCTCCCGGACAGGAGGAAGCCTATCTGCAAGACTTGGAAAGAGGGAATACCGAAACGGAACAAGCCGGTCAGGAATCCGAACAGAGGGAAAAAGAGGCGAAAGAAGTGCAGGTTTCCACAGTCTCCACCGAGAAAACGATACGGGAAGAGCCGTCCGGGCAAGAACCGCAGACCATACAGACCAACGAGAACGGTTGGGATGGACTGACCCGTTTCCTCGGACTGGAAGGTTTCAGCGAAGTCATGAGTAATCCGGGCAGTGTGTTGGCCATGCTGCCAGACATGCTATTGGGTATATTCACAGGCAAGACGCAATCACTGGGACTGAAAGAAAACCTGCTGCCGATAGCGAGTATCGTGGCGGGCATATTCGTCAAGAATCCGATGCTAAAGATGTTGCTTATCGGCTTGGGTGGTGCGAACCTGCTGAACAAGGCGGGGCACGAGGCACTGGGAAAAGAAAGGACGGAGAGAAACGGAAATGTGGCCACGACCGACAAAAAGGTGCAGTACAGACGCTATCCCGATGAGCCGCTCAATCCACGTATTGTGAATCCGGTACTGCAAGGCAATACCCTTATTGCCACGATAGACCACGTGCCCTGCACGGTGCAGCTTAATTCCACGGTGGCGGACGCCTACCGTGCCGGTGCCTTGCCGCTGAACACGCTGGCCAATGCCGTGCTCGTCCAAAGCGACCGACTTCGCCAGATGGCTTCGCAGAACTATGACAACGGACAACAGGAGACCATCGTGCGGACACGGGGCATTCAGTAATATCATTTCGTAACCGACAAAAATTTTGGAATATGAAAGAGAAATCGCAGATAGAAAAGAATGCCGAGGAGCGACAGATAGAGTTGCTCTCCACGGCTTTGAACGAAGCATCGAACGCTGGAGGCCACTGGCTCAACGCCGCTGGCAAAGGTTTTCCAAAATTCTACCCGCGCGGTGTCGCCGTCAGCCCGTTCAACGGGTTGTTTATGGCATTGCATTCGGACCGGAACGGGTGCAAGACCAACCTGTTTACCCTTTACAGCGATGCCAAGGCTCGCGGCACATCTGTCCGTGAGCACGAGCAGGGAGTCCCGTTCCTGTTCTATAACTGGAATAAGTACGTCCATCGCAACAATCCGGAGGACATCATCAGCCGAGACGCCTATCTGAAACTGGACGAGGAGGTGCAGAAACAGTACAAGGGCATACATAACCGGGAGATCCGCACACTTTTCAATATCGACCAAACGACACTGCCTTACGTGGATAAGGAGGAATACGATATGGTATTGCTGAAAGACGGCAGTGCCGTGGAACGGGGATATTCCGAGGCCGACGAACGGCGATTGCATATCCGTTTCAACGACTTCCTGCTGAAAATGCGGGACAATCTCGTGCCCGTGCGTTCGGACGGAAGCGGAATGCCCCATTACGAGACAGACCGCGATGCGGTCTATATGCCGCGCCAACGGGATTTCGGACACTACAACGATTATGTACAGGAGGCACTGCGGCAAATCGTAAGTGCCACGGGACACCAGCAACGGCTGGCCCGTGAAGGCATGGTGATGAAAAACGGTATGGGTCCCTCGGAAGATGCCCTCAAACAGGAACGGCTAATCGTGGAGGTGGCTTCGGGAATCAAAATGCTGGAATTGGGACTGCCCGCCCGTCTGTCCGACAAAAGCCTTGAACTGGTGGACTACTGGAACCGGGAACTCAAGGAGAACCCCAACCTGGTGGACGCCCTCGAAAGCGACGTGAACAACGCCCTCGAAGTAATCCATAAGGCAGAACGGGGCGAGAAAATCGAATATGCCACGATGCGCAACCGCCGGCAGACCTCGGACATGCAGGAGCAGTTACCCAAGCATTTCTATGTAGCTGACGAGATCCGGAAACACCCGAACAAGGAGGACAAGACCATTGTCATTGTCATCGACCCGTCCTCGAAATCGGCGGATGTGATACTCCCTGCCGGTGCGTCGCCGGAAGTGGACAATGAAGTGCCGGGCATGAACAAGGCCCGTATCGGCAGGGCTTTGCGAAGGGAAGGGATCGAAAACGTGCGTTTCTTCAATCCTGACGGCGCATGGGGGTATAGGCCCGATGATACTTATTTCGCCCAAAAACAGGTGTCACTGGCCCGGCTGAAGAACTGGGCGCTGGAGATGCTCTCCACATTGGACGTAACGCCTGCGGTCAAACGGGCGGACGAAATCGGCTTCGACCAAGTACAGATGATTCAGGACGACAAGAACCGCTGGGCACTGTATCTGAAGCCCGAACATCAGAGCGGGTACAGTATCTATCCCGACAAGGACGACCTGAACCGCTTCTTCTCCACCCTCAAACAGTCGATGGACAATATCGAAAATGTACGCATGGAGCTGGCGCACAAGTATTATGCGCTGGCGGAAACACAACCCGACCTGAAAGTGGACCTGTTCAGCAGCGGGGCGCAGGACATTGACCTGAACCGGATTCAGCGGGTGTCCGTGTTCAAGACCAAACAAGAAGGGACTCTGTGCGTGGCGACCATTGACGGAAAGAAATTACAACCCCGAAGCGTCACCCGGCAACAATGGCAACGCATGTGGGTGGCGGAGGACCGTGCCAAATACAAATGCCATCTGGCGGCCACGCTTTTCGCCGACGTACTGCGCAAAGGACAGACGCAGGAAGAGAGTGCCGGAAAGAAACAAGGAGAAGAGGATACCCAGCAGCAGGATAAAGACAAGAATCCTAAACAAACCGCCGGGGAAGCCCAGAAAGCCGGTTCATCCCTAAAAGAGTTGTCCATAAAAGATATGCCGGAACAACTGTATGGCAAGTATGAGCAAATCAAAGAAGAACAACCGGAAGCGGTCGTCCTTTTCAAACATGGGAACAACTATTATGCTTCCATGTATGATGCGGAGACCATTGCGAACGAACTGAACCTGCCTCCGAGCAAAGAACGCGTTCCGTATGATGCAAACAAAATCATATTGGTATTCGAGCATGACAATGAGGAAACAAGGCAGCAAATTCATGCGCTACGGGCATACGTGATGGATTGTGACGGTATGTCCAAGGCACAGCAAAACGGGCCTGCAGAAACAACCGACGAAGAGAACGAACAACGTCCAACCATGAGGAGGTAGAAATATGGCAAACAAGAATCAAGAATATACGGAACAATATGCAGACTATGCGATGGAACAGATGCGGCGGTACGGCATTCCGGCCTCCGTGACGCTGGCACAGGGCATACTGGAAAGTTCCAACGGACAGAGCCGTTTGGCGCAGAATGAGAACAACCACTTCGGTATCAAGGCCACGCCCGAATGGATTGCCGAGGGTGGCCGGTACAGCCTGTATTCCGATGACAAGCCGAACGAGAAGTTCTGCAGTTACGACAGTGTGGGCGATTCGTATGAGCATCACTCACGCTTCCTGAAAGAGAACAACCGCTATGCCCGTTGTTTCTCGCTCTCTCCCGACGACTACAAAGGCTGGACGCTGGGGCTCGAAAAGGCGGGCTATGCCACGGGCGGGCATTATGCCGACAGTCTGCAACGTATCATCGAGCAGAACGGGCTGCAAAAGTACGACCGTCAGGTCATGCAGGAGATGGAAGCGCAGGGAAAGCGGTTCGGTGTGGAAGAGAACCCGCTCCGGGAAGCCGGAAATGCAGTGGACTATTCGTTTCCGGTGGAACGGAAAGAGTTTCTTTTCGTCACCTCACCGTTCGGTATGCGGCAAGACACCAAGGACGGGACAAAACGAATGCACACAGGCATGGACATCCGATGTAACAACGGCGATGCAGTGCTGGCGACGGAACAAGGCGGCAAGGTCGTCGCTGTCGGAAACAAATCGCTCACGGTGGAATACCCCCGTGCGGACGGCTGCAAAATACAGTGTACCTACAAAAACCTCGGCGAGGTATTCGTGAGAACCGATGATACAGTACAGGCCGGAAATCGGCTCGGTAAATCGGGCAAGAGCGGGGAACACCTGCATTTCAGTGTCCGGCAAATTCATGCGGACGGTACGCAACGGGACGTCGATCCGGCAGCGTATCTGGCTGAAATCGCACAAAAGGGCAACATCAAACAACAAGTGTTGCATAACGGCAACGACCTGTTCGCCAAATATAAAAGTCCGGAGAATGCCAAGGAAAACCTTTCACCCGATGCATGGATGAAAAAACTGCTCTCCTCGGAGGACAGCGGCGTGGGACTGTCAGGGTGTAGCGACCCTATCGTGGAGATGGCCATGACCGCTTTTACCTCCCTGATGTTGCTGGCGACGCAAATCGACAGCAAAAACGAGGAAGAACAAAAGGCGGCCATTTCCGAGGCGATGGACCGCCGGGAAATCGACCTGACATCGCTGTTGCCCGGCATGAAAAGTTGCGACCTCGTGATCGGGGAAAACGGGCGGGCTGTCCTGCAAGCGGACAACGGAAGCGTCCAGGTATCGCGGGAACTGACCTCTGCCGAGTTAAGCCGCCTGTCGGTGACGCTTAACGACGGTTCTCTTTCGGAAGAAGCCAAACGACTGCGTGTGACTGGACTGTTGAACACGGTCATCCTCTCGGAGGCAGCCTCGCTGAATTTCGAGCAGGGAATGGCCGAGCAACGGGGACAGACGGAAATCCTGAAACGATAAAATCCGAAAGCCATGATAAAACGCGTGATGATACGGTTATGCGGGTATCTATTCGGACTATCCGTCTGCGTCCTGCACATTCTGCTCTGTTACCTGCTGCTGGGCTGGGTGACAACGCTCGTCGTCATGGGGGTGCAGTTGCTGATTGCAGCAGGATTCATCTACATAAGGATACGTGCTCCTGATTAGGGCCGCCACCAGTCTGTTCAACTTCAATTCATAGGACCCTGTTTGTCAGATGGTATATGTGTATCATTAAAAGACAAAAGCAAAATGATTAAATGTAATGTTACGGTATGCGGCACGATAGGCCGCAATGCTTCGGCGAGAACAAACAAGGAAGGAAATTCGTTTCTGTCTTTTCCGCTACGTGTCACGATTCCGGACCGAGACGGTCAAAACGAAGTTATCGAAATCAGTGTCAGCAAAGACGGCTCCCAAGAGGAGGCATCAGGTTATCGGAACGGTTCGCACGTGGAGATTACAGGAACGCTGTTTCTGAAACGCAGGGGTGACAAACTCTATTTCAACCTTTTTGCAGACCGTATCGATCCGGTTGCCTCAGACACGGCGGATTTTCTCAAAGGAGATATGGCATTTCGCGGTAAAGTGGGCAAAAATATCGAGGAACGGAAAGACAGGAACGACAAACCCTACACGATGTTCTCGGCATTCAGCATCAAGAAGGTCGATGAGAATTTCGAGTACCAGTGGGTGCGCTTCTTCTGCTTCGACAGGCAACGCGAAGAGTGGTTGCAACCGGGTGTCAAGGTAGAGGCCAAGGGCGAACTGACGGTCTCGGTACATAACGGGAAGCCGGACATCTCCTGCCGAGTGGAAGAATTGATGCAATATGTTCCCGAATCGGATAACTCCAATCAGTAGCAGTCATGGCCGGTTATAGAAAGCGAAATACAGAGGGACCGAACAGCGAGGATAAGGCGCTGGACCTCTTTGCCGAGATGATGATCGAGAAAATCGAAAGCATCCAGAAAGATTGGCACAAGCCGTGGTTTACCGAGGGTGTACTGCAATGGCCGCGTAACCTGTCGGGGCGCGAGTACAACGGTATGAACGCCCTGATGCTGCTCCTGCATTGTGAGAACGAAGGGTACAAGATTCCCCGTTTCTGTACGTTCGACTGCGTGCAGCGGCTCAACAAACCCGGTAAGGACGGACAAGAACTGCCAAGGGTATCTGTGCTGAAAGGCGAGAAATCCTTTCCCGTGATGCTGACCACATTCACCTGCATACACAAGGAGACAAAGGAAAAAATCAAGTATGACGATTACAAGAAGCTCTCCGACGAGGAGAAGGCGCAATACAACGTCTATCCCAAAATGCAGGTGTTCCGGGTGTTCAATGTCGCCCAGACCAACTTGCGGGAGGCACGACCGGAGTTGTGGGAGCAGTTGGAGGTAGAGAACGGGAAAAGGATCGAAAACGGCGAACATTTCAGTTTCGCGCCCGTCGATACGATGATTCGGGATAACCTTTGGATTTGTCCTATCAAACCGAGACATCAGGACGAAGCATACTACTCGATTACGAGAAACGAGATAATCGTGCCCGAAAAAGAACAGTTCCAGTCCGGAGAAGCCTTTTACGGAACGCTGTTTCATGAAATGGTCCACTCCACCGGCGCCGAGGGTGTTCTCGACCGCCTCCAGCCGACATCTTTCGGCTCGAAAGAGTATGCCCGCGAGGAACTGGTGGCCGAACTCGGCAGTGCACTGATCGCACAACGCTATGGCATGACCAAGCATATCAAGGAAGACAGTTGCGCATACCTCAAAGGGTGGCTCGATGAATTGAAGGAATCGCCACAGTTTATCAAGACGACGCTTCTGGACGTGAAAAGGGCTTCGTCAATCGTTACTCAAAAGGTGGATAAGATTGCACAGGAGTTGGAACAAAATGTTACTGAAGAGCAAGAGAACAAACACTCGACCAAGGAACGTATCTTTTACGCATCGGTGGCTTATCTCCAATCCACCGATGACACGACGCAACTGGACGAATTGAAGGACAAAGGCGACTACAAGGGATTGCTGGCACTCGCCAAGGAGTATTACGACGGCAACGGTATGGACGAGCAGCATACATTCGCTTCTCCCCTCCAGAACCGGGGAGATGATCTGCTAATCGAGGATAAAGACTTTGCCGTAGTGTACAACGGAAGTGTCGGGGGCACTTACGACATCATGCTGAAGTACACGGAACAGGAGGTGCGAGACCATATCCGGCGTTACGGAACCGACCGCGCCAGCGATGATGTGAAAGAGGTGGCCAAGGATATGGCGGCGGAAGAGTTTGATGTCCTGAAACATCAGAAACTCCCGATGTTCGAGATGCCGAACGGAAAACATCTGTTCGTCTGGTATAACAGGGAAACCGACACGCTCAATGCCGGACCGTTTACCGGTACGGATATACCCGACAGACACCGCTTCGCTTACAACCATTGTCTGTCGATGGAAGCCAACCTGCAAAGCGTGAACGAGAAACTGGAGGGTATGGAAGAATACCAGGCCGAAGTGCAAGAGGAAAGCTACATCAGCGGTCTGCACCGATAACGGAAACGAGTGTGAGGTGGCGTTGAAGTGAAGCCACCTCACATTCTTATACATTACATTAAGACAACAGTTTGTCAATCATTGACTGTAGCTGTGACATATCGCAATATTGATTGATACCACCAGTATAATCCTTTACGTGCCGGGCAGTCCGTATCAGGAACGAATCAAGTTCTATCTTTACCCCACCGTCCATCCGCGCATCCGAAGAATGGCTTATGTACACGAATTTACCGTTACGCTCAATAAAGCAACTTGTAAGGTAATGCCCCTTGCTCTCGGCTACAACTGCCGCATCCACGGCTTTTGCATATTTGGATATTTCACTCAACAACGCCGTTTGGAAGTTATTGTATTCCTTTGATACATAATTCCCTGCATCTGCAAGGACAGAAGATTGCCATTTGGTATAAAAAGTCTGTGTCATATTCTTTCAATTCTAATTCTGTAAATAAATTAGGCACATAGCAATAAAAGCATTGAATTTATAGTATTCAATTAACGACATTTAAGCAATTACCATGATGTTTTCAGAGACCAAAGTTACGGAGATTTATCGTATAGCAGATGATTTTTGCAAAGAAATTGCTCAATTTCAGGGAAAATATATGGTTGAATGAATATTCCATGCCCCGCTCCTTTAATACAACTTTATTTCCAACTCCCTTTCTACCATAACAACATACTGTTTTTTGAAAGAAGCCCGCCATTGATGTATGTTTTTCAAAGACGGGCAACTGGCTATATTTGAATTATACTCACGTTAAATAGCTTTCCCAGTTCTCTTTGTCGATAGTTAATTTGTTCATTTCCCAATCGTATTCCACTTCCGGCATATCAGCATAAGGGAAATACACGGTATAGCCTATCTGTCCGTAGGAGCAATGTAATGGTATGACGCAAATATCCTGACCACAGTAAGGTTGTGGCGTACAATATTTCTTCCAATCAAAACGGCCTGCAATTATATTGCAGCAGAGTAATTTTAGAGCCATTATACCTTTCCAACTCTGAAAATCCGTCTTACAACTTGTCCTTTCCATAATGAATATCATTTAATGTGCTATGTTATAATAAATTTCGGGTTCGCTCGATACATTGTAGATGTAATTGCCACAACGTACCAAAAGGGCGTTTTTGCCATAATACAGTTCTTTCATTCCGGTGATGCTTCCTGTCTTGTGGAAATTTGGAAAGCGGCTTATTCCTGTCCTTTCCGCATCTTTTGTGTAAAGTGTTTTCATTCTCATGCTATTGCTTTTTTTAATGTTTCATACAGGGTTTCTATCATTTTCTCGGCTTCTTCCATATCGGTTACGATGTCTTTGATGTGGTAGGGCGCACCGTTTTTGCCGTGCCCGTCATTGCCTATCCACAGGTAGGTTTCATAGTCGGGGTCGAAGCCTTCGTAGAAATTTTCCAATTCACACAGAAACCTGTCGAAATCCCCGTCTTTCATTTCAACAGAGACGTTGAAATCCTGCCCTTTGGGCGTATATTGCTGAAAATCGAACACCACTCTATTTTCGTACTTCGTTGTCGATGCTTGCCAGCCCAATCCTGTGGCTACTGCGATAATTTGTTCTGTTGTTGTCATCGTTTCGTTTTTTTATTTCCCTTTGTTCCGAGCTTTTCAGCCCGCCGCAGGGTCGGTTTTTATGTGCGATACCCGACGGCGGAAGCAAGAACCGCAAACAAGGAACCGCCGATGAAATTTTATGAAATACCGGGATCTGTGATTTCGGAAAGTTTTCGTCAAATTTCAGCAAGGTAGCTCTGCGATACTTGGTCAGCCGTTCGTCCGCCGTACCTTTGCACGGTAAAAACAGCCTGTGGCGGTGACGGGCTTCGAGGAAATGATAATCCGACGGTATAAAAGGGAGAAGCAAACTATAAACGTCCTGCCTGCTCATGGCATATAAATGGCTGATTGGGCTATTCAAGTGAAGATAGCTGCCTACAAAAGTATGCGGCAACGGCCGGAATATAAACAACCACCTGTCCCGATTGGCAGGTGGTTGACCGACAGCAGCCGGTATCAGGCGGTCATACGTTTTCGGACAAGTGCGATGTTCTTATGCACAAGGTTCATAATCCGTTTATGGTATTTCGTATTTTTGTTACACAGCCCTCTCGACTGCAGCACCTTGAATGTTTCGAGGCTCAACTCTACGGTCTCGACCCTCTTGTTTTCTATCCGTGCGGAGAATACCAGCGTATTCGGCTTGAGGTAATACTCGCACTGTCCTACGCAGTGATGCAACGCATTGCCCTCGTCGTAGTAGGCTTCCACGCTGTCCAGCACACGGACGACTATCGTCCCGTCCGTGAACTCCAGACCGAAGAACTTGCCTTTCAACTCCCTGAAACGTGCCTCGTTTTCCCTTGCCCGTTTCATCTGCTCCATGCGTTTTTTCTGCTCTTGGAGAATACGCACCTTGTTCTGGTACTTGTCGTGTTCGGCTTTCAAATCGGCAGGGCAAACATAGTGGGCGTTGTGCAAGTCTTTGCCGCACCTGTCGAGCATACGGAGATAATCTGTCCATATTCCCATGTCTTTTATCCGATACTTCTGGCGTAACACGATTTTGTAGGACGGCCAACAGAAATCCAAATCCTGCGGGTGGTCTATAAAATACTTGAGGTCGCGTTTGCGTCCGCTTTTGAGTATCGTTTCCACACGGCTGTCAGACAGCAGAGCTTTCATCAGCTTTTGCGGGGCGATGTCGGCGAACGAACCTTTCAAACCATTGCGTCGTAATTTCGGAATAGATGTATATCTCGGATAAACGTAACAATCCGCAATATATTTATAAACATAGTTGTCGTTCCGCAGTTCCAATCCCGACCCGTACAGAAAACAATCCAAGTAACGTCCCATTGCCCGTTGTAAGGCCGTCAGAGCAGTTTTACCGTTCTCGTCCAACCAATACCTGGCCACTTCGCACACGTCCGTCCGAGCTTTCCGGCTCTTGTGATAATAAACGGTCATTCTGAAAATCCGCTGTACCTGAAATCCGTCCTGTGTGGTGATGACGGAAAAATAACTTTTCTCGTCCGTCTTGCGGCAAAGCGTGTCTTTGAGCGTCAGTTTGGCATGGCAGTTCGGACAATGGCAATGTTTAGTTTTCGTCTCGTTCCACCGATACCCGCAATCGAGGCAGGTCGTTTGTCCGCTGGGCGTGCGAAAAGCGTAATGTCCGACGGTATGACGGAACGCCCATTCTGTTTGCTTCTCCGTGATAGGCAGTAACCGCCTGTTGGCGGCTACTACCTTATGTTGGAATTTCGTTCGTGCTTTCATGGTCAGAAATCGAAAAGTGAAAGTTCTGTTTGGTTGCTCTGTGCGGCTTTGGCAGTCGGCTTCGGCTTGCTGTGGCGTTGCTGTATCTTGCGCATTTCTTCCTCCTGATAGGCTTTCAGCGCCTCCTTTCGTGCCTGTGCCTTTTCTTCTTCGGTCAGTTCTACTTTGTGGTTGACCACGACACCGCAGCTAATGGGGTTTCCTACGTCGATGTTGTCTTCATCATAGTAATGAATGGCGAGCGACCACACCTCGTCGTCAGTCATTCCGCAACAGCCGCTTGCCTTTACTTGATTGAGAATAAACGTGATACAATCGTCCAAGTTCTTGTTTTCTTTGGCATAGGAGACAGCAAAAAGTTCGTCTGTCTGCGCCCTGCCGTCCAAGTATTCCTTGATAGTCTGTTTGAAATGTTCCGTACCTTTCATCGTTTTGCATTTTGAGGTTAAAAATGATAGTCGATAACACCGCCGATATAGAGTAGCGTGCCGGGTTCAAATTCGCATACCTGCCGCAGGAACTCGTAGGATTGCTCGGCGTGGGATTGCAATCCCTCTTCGTCCATGTAGAACCAGTAGGCGGTATCGAGCGGGTTTTTCAGAAATTTTTCAAGCTGATAGACCGGGCCAATCCATTCCTGTACGCTTTCGGGGGTAATGGCTTCCGCCCTGCTTCGAATGTCTGCGACAAACTCTTCTCTCCATTGTGCCGCACCGCCATTGTAGCGTATGGTATCGTCGGAAACAAGTTCGAACATGCCTTTGGGCAGAATGTTGTTTACCAAGTTGTCGATATGGTACTGGCGTTCTTCGTCGTCAATCTCGGCACAATAATCGAAAAAGCTGTCATCGCCTTGCATGAGGGTGTCCTCGTTCATGTAGTCGTCCTTGTCCACTCGTGTTCGAGTAATTTGAAAAATCTTGCTGTGCATAACCTTGAATTTTAATTTGTTGAACTTGCTTTTCTTTTCCCTCCCTTCGGAAGCCTTTCGGCTTTCCTTGCCGGGAGAGATTTTACATGCAAGCCAGACAGCGGGGAAAGGACGGAAAGGCAAGCAAACGGCCGGGAATTTCACGGAATACCCAACCCGACAGGCACGGCATGTCGGGGAACTGAAAGGCCATCTTTGATTTGCGGAAGGCTGCCGGGCAAATTCAAGAGCCGTTAGCACAGTGGTGCTTGACGCCGGACGACCGCTGTACCTTTGCATGGGAAAATCTAACCGGCGAGGGAGCGACGACAGGATAGTAAGAGGAATGTAATATGGTTAGAATAACCACATAAAAAAGTGGCAAATTGTTTGTGAATTGATATAACCCTGTTATTGTTAAATTCTGCGTACCATTTTGTTGTATGGTAATAAAGTAGTATTTGCATAAAATTAATGATTATGGTTATAACGATTAAGAATATTCCGGTTTTGGAAGGTGCTACGGCAGAAGATTTCGTGCGTAATGCAGAAAAGAATGCCGTAAAGGTAACTCCACAGTTGTCCGTGGCGGCCAAGAAACGGCTACAAAAGGTATTGGAGAAATCCCGTTCATTCCGATTCAACTAACAATGGACGGGATTTCTTTATACGATGATTGCGTCATGCCTGCCTATATAGGGAAGTGCGGGAAAAGTGTCTCCCTTTCACTTGCGGCGAGGATGATCTTGATGATTTTTTCCTTCATGATGCCGATTTATATGCGGATGAACTTTTAGGGAAAACTTATTGTTGGGTGACGACTGAATTTCCGCACCGTATTGTAGCGTTGTTTACCTTGGCTAATGACAGCATCAAGACCAAATTAATCTCTTCCAATGACAAAAATCGTTTGTAACGTAATATCGTAAACCCAAAACGTGGGCGTAGCTACCCGGCTGTACTGATAGGAAGACTGGGGGTAAACCGGGAATATCAGGGCACACCGAGCCATGTAGGACAGCAACTGATGACCTTTATAAAAGACTGGTTCCGTCACGAGGACAATAAAACGGGATGCCGCTTTATCGTAGTGGATGCGTACAACGAGGAAAGGGTGCTTAAGTATTACGACAAAAACGGCTTTCTTCCTCTATACAAGACAGAAGAGATAGAAAAGCAATATTTATGACATTCCACAAGACGCACCTTTGAAAACGCGCTTGCCATATAAAGGACTGATATAACTTGAATTTGACAGAAACGGTCTCGGAATAATCATTCGAGGCCGTTTTTTATGTGCATATTATGCAGTCGCCAAATGCGGTCATAAGGTTCAAGTTATATAATTTACTGAATAGCAATTTCTTTTCTAATCAGGAAAAGAGTTTATTGATAGTTTTCTTCGTATATTTGCAATCGGATTGAGACAACTCTATCCAAGACATATTTAGAAAAGAAAGAAGCGTTATGCTTATCTTGTAAATCGAAAACGTAGGAAATTTTCAGATGTAGTACAAGGAAGGCATAGTGGTTCTCACGCTATAGCGTGGGCTGCTATATCCATATCTGTACTACAGATTTCCTACGACCTTCGATTTAAGACGTGGTATTTACAGTTCACGTATTCTATGTTTCTATCCAAGTCATTTTATGAGTTTAACATTTTCTTAACATC
>ENA-UAEB01000075-UAEB01000075.1-human-gut-metagenome-genome-assembly--contig:-NODE-75-length-27443-cov-8.748576_pt1 | contig 27443 bp, 20 predicted proteins | sample MGYA00244273_ERZ654269 | MGnify/ENA primary metagenome ERZ654269 (study PRJEB26926, sample SAMN06165041) | human gut metagenome | biome: ENVO:00009003; feature: ENVO:2100002; material: ENVO:00002003...
GGACAAGAAGAACAATATGCAATCAAAAAAAGTGAACCAAAAGAAGAAAAGGAACGGTTAGATAAAAGGGATATCTATAAACTAAAACCGAAAAAGGAAGATAATATGCAGCCGATCGATGGAAAGGAAAGTTCAGAGCTTGCTTTACAATTCACAGGATATGATGCTGCAGATCCGGCATATGACTGGCTGCAGGGAGAGGACTGGACGCGTTTTAAAGAAGCAGTTGCGGTGTATTTGGAAAAAAAGGAACTAAAAGAAGTTACAACCGTGCATGTACAGGCTGATTCTCAACAAAAGATCAGCGATTACATGAGGTATCTTTATTTTGACGTAGACTATCAAACGGAGAGTTCGGATCGCCTTGTCATTCAGGCAACATGTGATACTTATAAAGAGTATCTCCGATTCTCGTTCGAAGTCCAGTATGGAGAGTAGAAATGAAGGAGAAGAAAGACCGCGTAGACGATGCATTGCGTGCAACTCGTGCTGCTATCGAAGAAGGTATCATCCCGGGCGGTGGCGTAGCTTATATCCGCGCTATCGATTCTTTGGAAGGCATGAAGGGTGACAATGCTGATGAAACAACCGGTATTGGTATCATCAAACGCGCCATCGAAGAACCGCTTCGCGAGATTGTTGCTAACGCTGGTAAAGAAGGTGCAGTAGTTGTTCAGAAAGTACGTGAAGGTAAAGGTGATTTCGGTTACAATGCCCGCACGGACGTTTACGAAAACTTGCACGCTGCCGGTGTAGTAGATCCTGCTAAGGTTGCTCGTGTAGCTTTGGAAAATGCAGCTTCTATCGCTGGTATGTTCCTGACTACTGAATGTGTAATTGTAGAAAAGAAGGAAGATAAGCCCGAAATGCCGATGGGCGCTCCCGGAATGGGAGGCATGGGCGGAATGATGTAAGATTGTTTTCCCTGATTGCTTAATCAAATAGGAGAACCGCAGTGTCTTTTTGATAGATACTGCGGTTTTTTTGTTCTATTTACCTTCTTGATTATTAATAAAAAGCGTGTAATATTACAAAAGTGTTACAAAAATGATTAGTTTTCATATCTTTTGCTCGTTTTTGTTGTTGGTAAAATAAAAAATCATATCTTTACCCTTCGTAAAGATAACCTAATCAACAAGAACTATTAACCTTTTTAATTGAAGAGAAAATGAACAAAAACGAAATTGGACTAAATGCTGGGAAAGTTTGGCAGTTGCTTAGCGATTATACCAGATGGAGCTACGGTTCTTTAAAGAGGAAGTCTGGCCTGAAGGACAAGGAGTTGGGAGCCGCATTGGGGTGGCTTGCCCGTGAGGACAAGATTGAAATTCATCAGGAAGAAGATGAACTTTATGTTTCACTAGGGGTAAATGTTTATATCGGATAAAGGAAACCGATTGAATGGATTGATTGAGGAGCACAGATTTCGCAGTGCGGAAGCATTTTCCACCGGGGGATGAAATCTGTGCTCCTTTGTTTCTTCATGTTGCAGAATATTCTTTTCTTTGCACATTCTTTTCAATGAACAAAAACAGAAAGACTATGAGAAGTTTTGCTTCAGACAATAATTCAGGCGTACATCCGTTGGTAATGGAGGCGCTGAACCGGGCCAACCGTGACCATGCTATTGGTTATGGGGATGATCCTTGGACAGAGGAGGCTGTCCGTAAAATAAGGGAAGCGTTTACGCCGGATTGCGAACCGTTGTTCGTATTCAACGGTACGGGCAGTAATGCGGTGGCTTTGCAGCTGTGTACCCGCCCTTATAATTCCATTATTTGTGCGGAGACCGCCCATGTCTATGTCGATGAATGCGGTGCGCCTGCCCGCATGACAGGTTGTCAGATTCGTCCCATAGCTACCCCTGACGGCAAGCTGACGCCCGATTTAGTCCGTCCTTATTTGTGCCATTTCGGCGAACAGCATCATTCGCAGCCCGGAGCCATCTATATTTCGCAATGTTCGGAGCTGGGCACTGTCTATAAGCCGGACGAGTTGCGGGCTTTGACGGATTTGGCCCATCGGCATGGCATGTATGTCCATATGGACGGAGCCCGTCTGGCAAATGCTTGTGCAGCCTTGAATCTTGGCTTTAGGGAACTGACAGTGGATTGCGGAATAGATATTCTGAGCTTCGGCGGTACGAAAAATGGACTGATGTTGGGAGAAAGCGTGGTTGTCTTTAACCCAGCCTTGAAGAAGGAAGCTTATTTTGTGCGCAAGCAGTCGGCACAGCTCGCATCCAAGCTCCGCTATCTGTCCTGCCAGTTCACTGCCTACCTGACAGACAGCCTTTGGTTGAAAAATGCCGCGCATGCCAATCGTATGGCAAAGATTCTTTACGACGGATTGAAGGAATTGCCAGGTGCGCATTTTACGCAGAAGGTGGAAAGTAACCAGCTTTTCCTTACGATGCCCCGTCCGGTGATTGACGAGCTGTTGAAGGAGTATTTCTTCTACTTCTGGGATGAGGCCATCCACGAAATCCGTTTTGTAACCTCTTTTGATACTACGGAAGAAGATATCGAGCAATTGCTGCAATCGGTAAAAAGGCTTCTCTGAAATATATAAAAGCTCCTAACCTTCACAGGCTGGGAGCTTACTTCGAAACTTTCCCCTCTTGGGGGTAGGGGAAGGTTTACTGAAAACAAACCGATTGAATATTTACCTTAAATACCTTTGCACGATAACCTTTTTAACTAACCTTTTCAATAAATCCTTGTTAGAGTATGCTTATATACCGACAGCCTCGCGGACCGGTACAAAAGTGTAGCCTTTTCGTTTCAGCGTCTTAATCATCTTGTCCAGATAGCCATTATAGAACTTGTCTGTGCGGCGGTCGTCCGTTCCGAAGTGTATCAGCATTAGGTGTCCGTTCAGACCTTCTTTCTTTTCCACCTCCATAATCTTGTCGTAGATGAATTTGCTGCTCCGGTACTTCTGTCCCATGTCCGGAGTGGTGTAGTCGGCATTGCTCATGGTACCAGGGGTATAGTTGATGACTTGAATACCCATATTCTTTGCCCAGGCGGATATTTCCTTGTTATAGTATTCGTAAGGAGGAATATAGACGGGAGCGTCTTTGTATTCGATACTTGCCTTGCGGAGGGTCTCGTAGCTTTTCATCATATCGTTCTCAAACTCTTCGCGGGTGACCAGCAGAGAATCACGGTCTTCCCAAGGCATGTACAACAGATGTCCGTAACTGTGGCTGCCTACAAAATGCCCTTCGTCGAGCAGGCGTTTCACTACATCGGGATAGAGTTCATAGAACTCTCCGGTAAAGAAGAAGCCACCTTTGATGCCATGCTTCTTCAAGGTACTGATGATGGCATCGGCACCGTCTGCTTTGTCGGCGGCAGTGAATACGAGGGTGATTTGCTTTTTTGAGGGATCGGTGCGGATAATGCCTCCGTCCACATATACATTCTTGTCATTTGGGATACCGGCTTGCTTCATTCCATCCTTCTGCATGGCAGAGAGGTAGTACGTGAGGCAGGCGGTTCCATCCATGGTAGGCTCATTGGTGGAATAGTCGTGGATGGCGTCGTGATATACCATCAGGTCTGGCTGGAAGCGTTCGTAGTCTTGTCCGGGAGTTCCGGGAATTCCCGTCATATTGACACCGCGCAGGCTTTCGAAGATGGTACGATAGACAGGACCGTCCACCAGTCCGCCGGTAGTATTGCCCACGCCTGCATTCAGCAGTGAGGAGTGGGGTTGCGAGGGATAGTCTCCGTAAAGGGGAAGTTCCACAATCATGCTGGTTCCCCAAGGGTTACAGCCGAACAGCCAGTCGCGCAGGGAGGCTTCCATTTCGGCGTATGTGTCATCGCCGGTGGTTTCACGGTACAGCCGGCATTGGGTTAGCATGGCGGTAGTCAGATTGTTGGAACACCAGATGTAGGGTATACCGTGCAGGAAGGGGCTTTCTACCGCTTTCTCGTACGTGCGTTCAATGCCCGTACGCATGTTGCGGATGAATTCCTTGCTGATGCGGCTGTTGTCCACTTTGGCAAGATGGTAGTGCCCCATGTTTATGAACGGATACCATTGGTAGTGGCGTGCACTGTCGGCGCCCATCCAAGGAGTCACCGGTTCGCGACGTCCGTATTCAAGGGCTTGGGCCAGGTATTTGTTGTCGCCGGTGGCTTTGTACAGTTCCATGGCTCCCAGTTCCATATCGTCCACCCAGTTGTCCTCTTCGTAAATGTAGGGAGACAAGACAGAGGCAGTCTGGCATGCTCCCGGTTTCTTTACGCCTTCCTGATAGGCGGCATCGGCCTTGGCTTCGATTTCTGCTGCAAATTTAGGATAGTAGTCTTTCAGTATCTTGGCGCCTAAAGCGAAGCAGGAGGCAAACTTGCCGGCAGTGCTTGCCACTCCGGTCGTTGCATTCTTGAACTCTCCACGTACTTGCGGTTCGCCACTGCAAAAGTAAACGGGGCGTCCTTTACCCGGTCCGTAGCCGTAATCCACCAGGTCTTTGTTAGGTAGGCGCATTCCGGCATGGTCACGGTCGTCGGCTATCTGGTTGTACAGCTCGCCCGGAGCAGGATTCATCCGGTTCAGCCAGTCCAGTCCCCACTTGATTTCGTCCACGATGTCGGGAATGCCGTTGGCTCCCGGATGTCCGGCTGCATCATAGGCGTCACCGAATGATTCCGGATTTTCTTGATAGGCAAACATCATCTGGTAGATGGCATTGGCGGAGGTGGTGGTGTATTGCAGATAGTCCGTAGCATCGTGCCAGCCTCCGCGGACGTCTATATGTTGTCCGGTTTTGGTGGGATGATAGACGATGTAGCCGTCGTGCACGTGGCAGCTGTCTTTCAGGAACGGATTATAGCCGCAGCGTTGCTGCCGCATGTAGTGCAGCAGGTAGTCTGCGGTACCGTTGTAGACTTGTGCATTGATGGGGAAACGGGGGGAGACCGCTTTGCCTGCTTTCAGATAATACGTGCCCGGTTCTGTGAAATCACTGAAGTTCAACCGGTAGGTACTCTTCATGCCTCCCATCTTGCCGGTGGCCTTGGTTGTGTTGAAGGTACGCACCACCTTTCCGGTGAAAGCGTCAATCAATGAATAATTTTCTACGTTTGTTCCTTCCTCGCTCATGAATACAGCGACTTTGACGGATTGCGGCAAATAGCCGAGTTGGTTGATTCTGATCCATTCGCCTGCTTTGCCCGGCAGGGCTACGAGAGCGAATATTACCGTTAGGAGCCAATAATTACTTTTCATAATGGGGGTTTTTAATCTAAGGTTGGGGATTATATATAAAACAAATTTTCCTTATTACAAATAAAGCATTTTCTGTCAATTTTAGGAAGATTTAGGATGAATAATTAGACGATATTAGGTGTCGTTTACACTATTTTGGTATTTTATAGACGTGAAATAAGTGTTTGGTTGAAACTAAATGTTTGTTTATCACGTAATTATTATGCTTGATGATGCTTTTTAATTTTCGTTTACCTATTTTAGTAATGCGTAAAACAAATTGGCGTGTTATTTGTTTTATGGTATTTAGACAATAAAACTAATAGACTATGGCTTATATTGATTACTATCAGGTCCTTGGAGTGGACAAAAAGGCATCTCAGGATGACATCAAGAGAGCGTTCCGCAAGCTGGCGCGCAAGTACCATCCTGACTTGAATCCGAACGATGCTACGGCCAAGGATAAGTTTCAGGCTATCAACGAGGCGAATGAGGTGCTGAGTGATCCTGAAAAAAGAAAGAAATATGATGAATATGGTGAACACTGGAAACATGCCGACGAGTTTGAAGCGCAGAAGCGGGCACAGCAGCAAGCCGGGGGCTTCGGGGGATTTGGCGGTGCCGGTTTTGGAGGTTCCGGTGCGGGATTTGGTACGGACGGAGGCGGTACGTATTGGTATTCTTCCGACGGCCAGGAATTTTCGGGCAGTAATGCCGGTGGTTTCTCAGACTTCTTCGAACAGATGTTCGGTCATCGTACGCGCGGCGGAGGCGGTGCCAATGCCGGTTTCCGCGGGCAGGATTATCATGCGGATTTGAACCTCTCGCTTCGTGAGGCTGCGAAGACCCATAAACAGATATTGACGGTGAATGGCAAGCAAGTGCGTATTACCATTCCGGCCGGTGTGGCCAACGGACAGGTCATCAAACTGAAAGGCTATGGTGGCGAGGGCATCAACGGAGGTCCTGCAGGTGACTTATACATCACGTTTGTGATTCCGGACGACTCGGTATTCAAGCGTTTGGGAGATGATTTGTATGTGGATGTGACCGTCGACCTTTATACAGCCCTGCTGGGTGGCGACCAGTTGGTGGATACTTTGGATGGTCAGGTGAAGCTGAAGGTGAAACCCGAAACTCAGAACGGGACTAAGGTACGTCTGAAGGGTAAGGGCTTCCCCGTATATAAGAAGGAGGGACAGTTTGGCGATCTCATCGTGACTTATTCCGTGAAGTTGCCGACAAACCTGACGGAACAGCAGAAAGAGATGTTCCGTAAAATTCAGAGTATGAACTAATGAAAGGAGAACGGATTATGCAGAACGAATGGATTGTCATCAGCGAATATTGTGACAAGTGTCATATAGAGCCCACTTTTATTGATATGCTGTGCGAAAGTGGACTGATAGATGTGGAGCAGGAAGGTGGAGAGCGTTATTTGCCTTTCTCCGAGTTGCCGGATGTGGAACGGTACAGCCGTATGTACTACGACCTTTCCATCAATATGGAAGGGATTGATGCCATCCACCATCTGCTGGCAAGGATGGAAGAGATGCAGCGGGAGATACACTCGCTGCGCGGCAGGCTGAGGCTGCACGGAGAGTATTAATTTTCCTTTCGTCTCTTTGAGAACTTTTGTCCTTTTAAGAAGGGGCAAGCAGGAGGAAGTATTTCAGAAAAAACAAGCGGGCACCGGAGTAGCTAAACTCCGGTGCCCGCTATATTTGCCTTGTCCAAGCAATGCGTTTATTTGCGGTAGCTTTCCAGCTCTTCTGCCTTGAACTTACGGATGAAGTTAAAGTGTTTTTCCACTTCAGCTTCTGCGTAGTTCACATACACCAGAGCCGACTTGCCGAACAGTTCGGGAGCCTTTGTCGCGTCCTGAATGATGAGGTGCGACATGATACATACCGCAGCCATCTCATAGAGGCGACGTGCCACGAAGTCCAGCAATTCTTGATTCTGTGCCTCTTTCACCGCATTGGTGCAGGCTTCGAACTTGTTGGTCATCTCTTTGATGCGGTCCATCAACGGTTGCATTTCTTCGCTGCACGGCACTTGCTCGTAGTCGCGCAAGGTGGCAGAGTATGAGCCGTTTGTTACATAGCGGATAGCAGCTACGGTCTGCAACTGAGTAGTACCTTCGTAGATAGAAGTGATACGTGCATCACGATAGATACGTTGGCAAGCATACTCCAGCATGAAGCCCGAACCGCCGTGAATCTGGATGCTGTCGTAAGCATTCTGATTGGCATATTCAGAGTTCATACCTTTTGCCAGCGGAGTGAAGGCGTCGGCAAGTTTGGCATACTTCTTTTGTTCCTGGCGTTCTTCCGGAGTCAGTTTGCGTTCGCGAGCAATGTCGTCCAGCGCTTTGTAGATGTCAACGTAGCGGGAAGTCTGGTACAGCAAGGAGCGTCCTGCATCCAACTTGGCTTTCATAATAGCCAGCATGTCATATACAGCCGGGAATTCGATGATAGCCTTGCCGAACTGCTTGCGGTCTTTGGCATAAGCCAGACCTTCGTTGTAGGCAGCTTGTGAAAGGCCTACCGACTGTGCGGCAATACCCAGACGGGCACCGTTCATCAAAGCCATAACGTATTTAATCAAACCAAGCTTGCGGTCGCCGCAAAGTTCTGCCTTTGCATTCTTGTAAACCAGCTCGCAGGTGGGAGAACCGTGGATACCCAGCTTGTTCTCAATGCGGCGCACGTCTACACCGCCTTCATTCTTATCGTAGATGAACATGGACAAGCCACGTCCGTCTTTGGTACCCTCTTCTGAACGTGCCAGTACGAGGTGGAGATTGGCGTCACCGTTAGTAATAAAACGCTTCACGCCGTTCAGGCGCCAGCAGTTGTTGGCCTCGTCATAGGTCGCTTTCAGCATTACGCTCTGCAAGTCGGAACCGGCATCCGGTTCTGTCAGGTCCATAGACATGGTCTCTCCGGCGCAGACACGCGGTATAAAACGGCTGTGCTGGTCTTCGTTACCGAATTCGTAGAGCGTTTCGATACAGTCTTGCAGTGACCAGATGTTACCGAAACCGGCATCGGCGGCGGCAACGATTTCCGCACACATGGTGTACGGAGTAATCGGGAAGTTCAAGCCACCGAAACGGCGCGGCATGGTCATACCGTTCAATCCGGCTTTTACCATGGCGTCGAGGTTCTGCTTGGTGCCGCTGGCATATTCCACACGGCCGTTGGCACAGTGGGGACCTTCTTCGTCCACGCCCTCGGCATTGGGAGCGATAATCTCTCCGGTAATCTCTCCGGTGATTTCAAGTACCTTGTCAAAAGAGTCCATAGCATCCGCATAGTCCTGCGGGGCATAGTCATACTTGTCTTTGTCTTGGTAACCGCGTTCTTTCAGTTCGCAGATACGTTCCATCATCGAGTTGTTCAGATGATACTTCAATTCGGGAACTTCGGTATAAAAATTTGCCATAATTTCTTGGTTATTTAGGTATTCTGAAGTATAGGGGTATGGTGAATTTCACTCGCTTGGCCTCTCCGTCCTGATAGCCGGGCGACCAGCGGTAGACGTCGGCAATGGCCTCGAAAGCGCGTATGGCTTCTTTGTCGATGTCATAGCGCACGGACTGGAGAATTTGGGGATGGGTCATCTTGCCTTCTTCGTCTACAACGAATCGCAGGATTACCCTTCCTTCTGCCTTTTGCTTCCAGGCGTCTTCCGGATATTTGGTAACATTGGCCACCAGTTTCATGAGGTTCTCTATTCCACCGGGGAAGGATGGAAACACGAAATACGGCTGATGTTCCATTTCAGTTCCGTGCTCGTCGAACATCTTTCCACCGGTACACTGATTCTCTGAATAGTGTTCCTCTCTACGGAGTTTCCCGTCGGGATAGTACTGCAGGAGTGTTCCGTCAAGTTTACCATCGCTGTAGCTCCGGGCCAGATGTATGGCACCGTCGGGATAATACACCATGGTCTGCCCCTCCAGGCGGTTGTCTCTATATACTTCTGTCAGGCTGTCCTTGCCATTTGCATAGAATGATGTATGCAGGCCTTCCCTTATCCTTTTGCGGGGATTGCTTTTGTATTCGGAGAAATGCCAGACATCCTTCTTTTGTCCTTCCAAAGCATACTCTTCCACCTTGATGCACTTCTTGTTTATCTTGGAAACAAGAGCATACTTGACTGCCTGGATGGAGTCGTCCGTCCATTGGTAATTCTTGTCCAACCAGAGCTTTTCTTGAGCGATAGCGGAAGATATACCTGAAAGAAGAACAAATATAAGAATCAGCCCTTTCATGATTACCTTTATTGTTATTTACTGTGTGATTTATAATATTTTATCATCTTCGGGATAACCTCTTCCACCGTACCGTTGATGACATAGTCGGCAATCGTATTGATGGGAGCGTTCTCGTCATTGTTGATGGAGATGATAATACCACTTTCCTGCATACCGGCAATGTGCTGGATTTGTCCGCTGATGCCGCAAGCAATATACAGTTTGGGGCGGACAGTGACACCGGTCTGGCCAATCTGGCGGTCATGGTCGGCATAACCGGCATCGACGGCAGCACGGCTGGCGCCTACCTCTGCATGGAGTTCTTTGGCAAGCTCGAACAACATGTCAAAACCTTCCTTGCTTCCCATGCCGTAGCCGCCGGCAATCACGATGGGAGCGCCTTTCAGGTTGTGTTTTGCCTTTTCTACGTGGCGGTCGATGACTTTTACCACATAGTCCGTCTCGGGCACGTACTTGGCAACGTCGTGGTTGATGACTTCGCCCTTATAGTCAGCGTCCAGTATCTCTTTCTTCATCACACCTTCGCGAACGGTTGCCATCTGCGGACGGTGCTCGGGATTCACAATCGTGGCAACGATGTTACCGCCGAATGCGGGACGGATTTGATACAGCAGGTTCTCGTAAACCTTGCCTTCCTTCTTGTCTTCGTGGTTGCCGATTTCCAGTGAGGTACAGTCGGCAGTCAGTCCGCTGGTCAAAGCGGAAGAAACGCGCGGACCGAGGTCGCGACCGATAACGGTGGCGCCCATCAGGCAGATTTGCGGCTTTTCTTCTTTGAACAAATTGATGAGGATAGAGGAGTGAGGAAGGGAAGTATAGGGGAACAAGCCCGGAGCGTCGAATACGTGGAGTTTGTCTACTCCGAAGGGCAATACTTGTTTTTCAATGCCTGCCAGATTGTTGCCGGCAGCAACTGCCTCCAGTTGACAGCCCAACTGATTGGCTAATTTACGACCTTTGGTCAAGAGTTCGAGACTGACGTCGGCAACTGTTGTGCCTTCTATCTCTAAATATACAAATACATTATTCATAATCTTATCCTATCGTATGGTTAGCTAACAGTTCAACAATCAAATCTTCCACATCCTTGTCGCTGCCCGTCAGCGTTTTGCTTTCTTTGGCCTGGAATGAGATGTTCTGAATGGTCTTCACCTTGGTAGGCGAACCGCTCAGACCGCATTGTGCAAGGTCGCCGTTCACGTCGGCAACACTCCATTCCGTGATGTTCAGATAGGGATATTTTTCGTAGAGGCCGGCGTAGGCAAGCTCAGCGCCTTCCTTGGTGATGGCAGCTTTTTCCTGGGCACCGAGGGCGCGTTTGTACTTCTGCACCAGTTTGGCATTGCGCGGGCGGCAGGGAGCGGCACTTCCGTTTACGGTGATGACTATGGGCAGGGGAGCCTCAACGGTTTCCACACCACCGTCAATATGACGTTTCACGGTAATCTTCTTGGCGGCTTTATCCACGTTCAGAATCTCTTCTGCGTAGGTCACTTGCGTCAGCCCCAGCTTTTCGGCAACCTGCGGGCCTACTTGGGCGGTATCACCGTCGATGGCCTGGCGTCCGCCAATGATGACGTCATAGTCGCCTATCTTCTTGATGGCTGTGGCAAGGGCATACGAAGTGGCAAGCGTATCGGCACCTGCAAAGGCGCGGTCGGTCAGCAGATAGCCGTTGTCGGCACCACGGTAAAGTCCTTCACGAATAACTTCGGCTGCACGTCCCGGTCCCATGGTCAGGATGGTAACGGTGGAGCCCGGATGTTCATCTTTCAGTCGGAGAGCCTGTTCAAGAGCGTTCAGGTCCTCGGGGTTGAAGATGGCAGGGAGTGCCGCGCGGTTGATAGTTCCGTCGGCTTTCATGGCATCTTTCCCAACGTTGCGTGTGTCGGGAACTTGTTTTGCCAATACAACAATTTTCAAACTCATGCTATTAATTATTAGTATTAGTATTTCTTTGTATGTCAGTACCGGGAATAGGAGTAGTAGAATCCTGCTACTGAAATTGGCCGGTTAACTCATTATCAGCCTGCAAATTTACGGAAAGAGTTGGGTTTGACAAGAAAATGGGGTGAAAAATGCACAAGTTGAGGGATTTTGCGCAAATATCAGTTGGCTCTATATCTGTAAAAAAGGTAATAAAACCGGTAATTTATCTACCTTTCCGTTCCCGTTTCCTCTGTACTTTTGCAGCGTCTGGATGAGGTCTGCATAACGGGCAGCATCGGATAAACAAGCATTGCTACTTAAATGTTATTATAGAATATGTATATTGAAAAAGTAAATTCCCCTGCTGACGTGAAAAAGTTATCAGTCAGCGAAATGAACGGATTGGGTGGAGAAATCCGCCAGGTGTTGTTAAACAAGTTAAGCTCCCACGGAGGACACGTAGGTCCCAACCTGGGAATGGTAGAAGCCACCATAGCCCTGCATTACGTGTTCGATTCACCAACGGACAAGATAGTCTATGACGTGTCTCACCAAAGTTATACCCATAAGATATTGACAGGCCGCCGGGCAGCGTTTATGAATGCGGACGAGTATGACGAAGTCTCCGGATATTCCGAACCGTCGGAAAGCGAGCACGACTTCTTCGTCATTGGGCATACCTCTACCTCCGTCAGTCTGGCAAGCGGACTTGCCAAGGCGCGTGACCTGAAGGGGGAGGCGGGTAATGTGATTGCCGTCATCGGCGATGGCTCGTTGAGTGGAGGTGAAGCCTTCGAAGGATTGAATGTAGGTGCCGAACTGGGCACGAACTTCATCGTCATTGTCAACGATAACCAGATGTCCATTGCCGAGAATCATGGCGGGCTATACCGCAATCTGCAACAGTTACGCGAAACGGAGGGGCAGGCTCCCTGCAACTATTTTAAGGCAATGGGATATGATTATCTCTATGTGAAGGATGGCAATGACGTGGAGCAATTGATAGAGGCTTTCCGTGAAGTGAAGGACAAGAAGCATCCGGTTGTGGTACATATCAATACTTTGAAAGGTAAGGGATACAAATTGGCGGAAGAGCAAAAAGAACGTTTCCATTACAGTGTTCCGTTCGACCTTGAAACCGGCAATCTGACCGGTGAGTCTGGAGAGGGTGAAGACTATGCCGACCTTACCGCCGGTTATTTGTTGCAGGAGATGAAGAAAGACCCGACTGTGGTGGGCATCACCGCAGGTACACCTACGGTATTTGGCTTTACACCGGAGCGCCGCAAGGAGGCAGGGCGGCAGTTCATCGATATGGGCATTGCCGAAGAGCAGGCTGTTGCCATGGCTTCTGCCATTGCTGCCGGAGGTGGAAAACCGGTATTCGGGGTCTACAGCACCTTTATCCAGCGCGCCTACGACCAGTTGTCCCAGGATCTTTGCATCAACAATAATCCTGCACTGATTCTTGTCTTCTGGGGAAGCTTATCGAGTATGAATGATGTTACCCATCTTTGTCTTTTTGATATTCCGGTCATCGGTAATATTCCGAATATGGTTTATCTGGCACCTACTTGTCGTGAGGAGTATATGGCAATGCTGGAGTGGGGCATCCGTCAAACGGAACATCCGGTTGCCATTCGCGTGCCGGCCAATGGGGTTGTCCGCAGGAATGTAGAACCGGAGAAGGATTACGGCAAGACGCTGAACCGTTATGAGGTGTCCCATCGTGGAGAGAAGGTCGCCATATTGGGACTGGGCTCTTTCTATCAGTTGGGCGAAGCCGTGGCTGCCCGGTTGAAGGAAGAGAAAGGAGTGGATGCCACGCTTGTCAATCCCCGCTACATCACGGGTGTGGACGAGGCTTTGCTCGATGACCTGAAGCGCGACCATACACTGGTCATTACTCTTGAGGACGGAGTGCTGGACGGTGGCTTTGGCGAGAAGATTGCCCGTTATTACGGTCCGTCGGATATGAAGGTACTGAACTATGGTGTGAAGAAAGAGTTTATCGACCGTTACGATGTGGAGGAGCAGTTGAAGAAGAACCGGTTGACGGTTCCGCAGATTGTGGAAGATATCTGTAGGATTTGGTAAGAATTGAAAAAGGAGATGCATCAAACTGCATCTCCTTCTTTTATTTATTTAATACCCAGTTTCTTGGCAATATCCTTAGGCAGTGCATCCTTGTGCACAATGATGTTCATTGTTTTATAGCGCACGAAAGCTTTGGAAGCATACCACAGTCCTTTGTACTTTCCGGCTTCACCCCAAGAGTTCTTTACCATATAGTATTCGTTGCCTTCCTGGTCTTTGGCTATACCGTAAATCAGCATACCGTGGTCGTCAGTAGTTTCCCAGTTGTCGTATGCCAGCTGGCGCTCTTCTTGTGTGCACCACTTCTGCGGTTGAGGCTTGCTGTTCAGTTTCTTTTCTTCGGGTTTCATTTTCAGCCAGTGTGCCATGTCCGAACCGCTCAGTTCTTGCACCTTTTCTGCATCGGGCATTACGGCTATACCGTCGCGTGTGAAGCCTTGTTCGCTTACGTCACTACCCCATGCAATGGTGTAACCCTTATTGATAGCGTTGTCAAACACTTCCATCAACTCGTCGATAGGCAAGTTGTAGGAAGAAGCCCAACGCCAGTTGTCTTGTATTTCCAGGACGAACGGCTGGTAGAAGGGATGGTGGGTATAGGAAGTCAGTGAGATATAGTCATCTGCATTCAGTCCGGTAGATTCATAGAAAGACTTCGGAGTATATTCCTTGCCTTTGTAGGTGAACTTCTCGGGACGTTCGCCCAGATAGATGTCGTGGATGGCAGTGATGGCCTTCTTCCAAAGCGGGTTATTTTCCTTGTCTGCTTGCAGGCTGCGGTGTCTTCCCTTGGCAATGGCTGCCACTACGGCATCAGATACGGCTGTCAATTCGGTGTGGTTGCTCAGCGTGTCGCCATACATAACGCCCGGACGCATTTCCTCTTCGGGCACCAGACCGAAAGTTTTCATACCATAAATTACATCGTAGAACGAACCGCCTTGTGAGAACGAAACGTCACCATGTGTACGCACTGCCTTGTCGGCACGGTCCAGATAGGTGTTGTGTACGATAAACATTTCAGAAAAGTCGTATTCGCCTTTGCCCATGCGGAGCAGTTCGGATTCGATGAATGCCAGTCCGGAATAGCACCAGCATGTACCGGCACGGTTTTGGTTCTTAACAGAAGTGATAGGATTTTCTTTTACGGTTGTAAAAATGAAACCTTCCTCTTTCGGAGTGTCTTGTGCTATTGTGTTTAAACTTAATAAACCCAATGCAGCCATCAGTATTGATTTCTTCATCATAATTAAAATGTTATAGATTTATAGTTGCAACTGCAAATATAGGCAGAATATCGTAAACAAAAGCTATCTTTGAAGCGTTAATTCTGACACTTATGGAGAAAATAATACGTATCGACGACCATAGCGGTCTTGTTTTGGAGGGCGGCGGTATGCGCGGCGTCTTCACTTGCGGTGTGCTCGACAGCTTTATGGATCGTGACATTCGCTTTCCCTATACCATCGGCGTCAGTGCCGGAGCCTGCAACGGACTTTCTTATATGTCCGGTCAGCGCGGGCGTGCCAAGTACAGCAATATCGACTTGCTGGAAAAATACAATTACATCGGATTGAAGTATCTGTTGAAGAAGCGGAATATCATGGATTTCGATTTGTTGTTCCAGGAGTTTCCGGAACACATACTTCCCTACGACTACGAGGCATACTTTCATTGTCCCGAACGTTATGTGATGGTAACTACCAACTGCGAGACGGGCGAAGCGAACTATTTTGAGGAGAAGCGGAGTAAAGAGCGCGTCATTGATATTGTGCGTGCTTCGAGCAGTCTGCCGTTTGTCTGTCCCATTACCTACGTGGACAACATCCCGATGCTGGATGGAGGTATTGTGGACAGTATCCCTTTGATGCGTGCCCGTCAGGATGGATTTACCAATAATGTAGTGGTGATGACGCGCAATCATGGGTACCGTAAGGAAATTCAGGGAACGAAGGTTCCACCTTTTATATATAAGAAATATCCGCTATTGCGTGAAGCCATCAACCGCCGCAGTATTGTCTATAATCAACAGTTGGAGCAGGTGGAACGGATGGAAGCCGCCGGGGAAATCGTTGTGATCCGTCCACAGAAGCCGGTAGTGGTAGACCGCATCGAGCGTGACATCAAGAAGCTGACGGAGCTTTATGAAGAAGGATACCGGTGTGCGGAACAGTTTGTTTTTCGTTTTTGACAGTTCTTGTTTCTTGTTCGTATAATGGATACCTTTTTTTGTGTGTCCTAATTTGCTAAAATCGTTTGTTATTGATGATGATTGTTGTTTTGTTTCTATCGGAGAACTAATCCACAGACCGTGGGAGAACGCTGTCTGGTAGGCTTGATTTGCATTATTTCAGACTGAATGTAACATTTGTAGTATGCTTTGAAACAAAAAAGATAGTCTCCTGCTGCTTGGTGGCGTATCTTTGCATGGTAGAAAAACATAATTAATTTAATACCAACAGAAACATGATTCATTTAAAAGACTTTTGGCGGACAATCAAAAGGACGCTTACCGTATTTATATTAGGAACTACCGTGGCTGTCTTCACATGCCAGGCCATAAATCCTCCTTTCGTGATTAAACATCTGGGTGACGGACAGAGTATCGTCCAAATTGACGAGCAGAAGAAGTTTTTGCTGCTGCCGGTGGAAGAGGCTTCTCCGGAGGCAAAATTGTATATGATAGCGGACAATGATGTTGTACGCAGTATGAACGTGCGATTGGCAGTCAATAAGGTTGACTATTTTGTTCCGGTCGATTTGACTGGCTTCGATAATAAACATCTCTCTTTCAACTTCCAGCTTATTTCGGATTCGGCCTTATGCTGGGAAGAAATGAAACTGTCGGATGAATTCGATGTTTCGAACCGGGAGAAGTTCCGTCCGGTGTATCATTTCAGCCCGGCTTACGGTTGGATGAATGATCCTAACGGAATGTTCTACAAAGACGGGGTTTACCATTTGTTCTACCAGCATAATCCCTACGGCTCCATGTGGGGGAACATGCATTGGGGACATGCCACCAGTACGGACCTCGTCACTTGGGAGCATCACGGAGATGCCATTTCGCCCGATGCGCTGGGAACAATATTCAGTGGCTCTTGTGTTGTCGACAAGGATAATACGGCCGGGTTCGGTGCCGGTGCCGTCATTGCCTTCTATACATCGGCAAGCGACCGTCAAGTGCAGAGCATGGCCTATAGCCTTGACAACGGAAAAACCTTCAAGAAGTATGCGCGAAATCCCATCCTGACTTCCACGCAGCGCGACTTCCGTGACCCTAAAGTCATCTGGCACGAAGATACCAAGAAATGGATTATGGTTCTTGCCGTAGGGCAGGAAATGGAAATATACTCTTCTGCCGACCTGAAGAGCTGGACGTTGGAGAGCAAATTCGGTGAAGGACAAGGTGCTCACGGCGGAGTCTGGGAGTGTCCCGACCTGCTTGAACTGCCGGTTGAAGGTACGGAACTGAAGAAGTGGGTACTCGTCTGTAACCTCAATCCGGGCGGACCGTTCGGTGGCTCTGCCACACAATATTTCGTAGGGACATTTGACGGTAAGAAATTCGTGAACGAGTCTCCCGCAGTGACGAAATGGATGGACTGGGGAAAAGACCATTATGCAACTGTCACTTGGAGCAATGCCCCTGCAGGACGTGCCATTGCATTGGCATGGATGAGCAACTGGCAATATGCCAATGATGTGCCCACCCGTCAATACCGTAGTGCCAACTCCGTGCCGCGCGACCTTTCGCTCTATACCTCGGAGGGTGAAACCTATGTAAAGGTAACCCCGTCTCCCGAATTGCTGAAACTGAGGGATAAGGGCAGCAAGAAGCGTGCTTTCAAGGTAGACCGCACGTATAACCTGGACAAACTGCTGAATGACAATTCCGGAACGTATGAAATCGAAATGACTATCAAGAACAAGAATGCGGATGTGATAGGATTCCAGCTCTTTAACTCGAAAGGCGAGGAGGTGGAGATGTACTATAACCTGGCGGAAAAGACGTTCACCATGGACCGTACCAAGAGTGGTGAGGTGTCGTTCAGCAAGGACTTCCCTGCAGTGACCGTGGCTCCTGTCGAGGATGGCAATGAAATGAAACTCCGCTTGTTCGTAGACAAGTCGAGCATTGAAGCGTTTGGCAACGACGGACGTTTTGCCGTGACAAATCTCGTATTCCCGTCGGAACCTTACAACCGTATCAGTTTCTATGCTAAAGGTGGAAGCTGCAATGTCACCTCGTTTACTGTGTACAAACTCGGATTAAAATAACAGATAATAATCTTCAGCATGGAAAATACTAAGAATTCTTCTTTGGCAAAGCTCTTTCCGGTCATGCTTTGCTTCTTCGCCATGGGCTTTGTGGATTTGGTGGGCATCGCCTCCAACTACGTGAAGGCCGACTTGAACCTGACCGACTCGCAAGCCAACATATTCCCGTCTCTGGTGTTCTTCTGGTTCCTCATCTTCTCCGTACCTACGGGTATGCTGATGAACCGCATCGGACGCAAGAAGACGGTGCTTCTCAGCCTTGTCATCACGTTTGCCTCTTTGCTTCTCCCGGTTTTCGGAGACGGCTATGTGCTGATGCTGCTCTCGTTCTCATTGCTGGGCATCGGCAATGCGCTGATGCAAACGTCGCTCAACCCGCTGCTTTCCAATATCGTAAGCGGCGAGCGGCTGGCAAGTTCGCTCACCTTCGGACAGTTTGTAAAAGCCATTGCTTCGTTTCTGGCTCCATACATCGCCATGTGGGGAGCTACGCAGGCCATTCCGTCTCTGGGCATGGGCTGGAGGGTGCTGTTCCCGGTCTATATGGTCATTGCGGTGATTGCCATTCTCTGGCTGAGCGGTACTTCCATCCGCGAGGAAAAGGAAGAGGGACGCCCTTCCACCTTCGGGGAGTGCCTCGCCCTGCTGGGCAAGCCGTTTATCTTTCTCTGCTTCCTGGGCATCATGTGTCATGTGGGCATTGATGTAGGTACGAATACCACAGCGCCCAAAATCTTGATGGAGCGTCTGGGCATGACGCTGGCCGATGCCGGCTTTGCCACCAGCCTTTACTTCATTTTCCGCACGGCGGGTTGCTTTCTCGGCGCCTTCATTCTTCAGAAGATGGCTCCCCGAACCTTCTTCGGCATCAGCGTGTTATGTATGTTGGCTGCGATGGTAGGGTTGTTCGTTTTCCATGAAAAGACAATGATACACATTTGCATTGCCCTTATCGGTTTCGGCAATTCGAACATCTTTCCGGTTATCTTCTCCCAAGCGTTGCTTGCTATGCCACAAAAGAAGAACGAGGTTTCCGGTTTGATGATTATGGGGCTCTTCGGCGGTACGGTATTTCCGATAGCAATGGGCTTGGCAAGTGATGCTGTAGGACAAAGCGGTGCCGTGGCTGTGATGACGGTAGGGGTAGTGTACTTGTTCTTCTATATGCTGCGTATGAAGCGGTAATCTTTGTTCGCAGGCTGCGGACACATATCCCAAGGCTGCGGACACATATCCCAAGGTTGCGGATGTCTATCCCAAGCCTTGGGATAGAGATAATCCTTAGTTCTTAGAGACTTTTTAATAGATAATTGGCAACTTTTCATTCTATAGTTAGGAACTTTTTTATTAGGTTTGCAGCGGGTAGGACATTGAGTTTGCCGTGAATAAAATATATCATTCATTAAACAATATAATATTATGAATAAGATAATAGTAGGTATGGGCGAGGCTCTGTGGGACTGCCTCCCCGAAGGAAAGAAGATAGGCGGTGCTCCGGCAAACTTTGCTTACCATGCATCGCAGTTTGGTTTCGACAGCCGTGTGGTCAGTGCCGTAGGTGCCGATGCGGATGGGGACGAGATTCTGGATGTGTTCGCCCGGAAGGGGCTGCGCACGCAGATTGAGCGCGTGCCTTACCCCACGGGAACGGTGCAGGTGACGCTCGATGCCGTGGGCGTGCCGTGCTATGAGATAAAAGAAGGCGTGGCCTGGGACAACATTCCCTTTACCGACGAACTGAAGCGTCTGGCACTGATCACGCGTGCCGTATGTTTCGGCTCTTTGGCGCAACGCAGTGAAACAAGCCGCATCACCATCAACCGTTTTCTCGACACGATGCCCGATGCGGAGGGGCAACTGAAGATATTCGACATCAATCTCCGCCAAGGGTTCTATACCAAAGAGATACTCTGCGAATCCATGCGCCGCTGCAACATCCTCAAGATAAACGATGAGGAGCTGGTGACCATCAGCCGTATTTTCGGCTACCCGGGCATCGACTTGCAGGACAAATGCTGGATTCTGCTGGCCAAGTATAACCTGAAGATGCTTATCTTGACTTGCGGAACGAACGGCAGCTATGTGTTCACTCCGGGAGTGGTTTCCTTCCAGGAGACGCCCAAGGTACCGGTGGCGGACACCGTTGGAGCCGGTGACTCGTTCACGGCAGCCTTCACCGCTGCCATTCTCAGCGGGAAGCAGGTGCCCGATGCCCATAAACTGGCGGTGGAAGTCTCTGCCTATGTATGTACCCAGAGCGGTGCCATGCCGGAATTGCCGGTGGCCTTGAAAGAAAGGCTGGCATAGATTTTTCTTATTCTTTTCACATTTTTCGTTATCTTTGCTCATCTGCAATCTTAAATCAGAGGAAAGTGAAGATGAGACAGCATAACCTTCGGATTTTATTCTTTTTGCTCGTGCTTTGGGGAGTGGCGGTTGCCTGCTCCCGGCGCGAGGCACGTTTCCGTATCGGCGTTTCCCAATGTAGCGAGGATGAATGGCGGCGCCAGATGAACAGTGAGATACTCCGTGAAGCCCATTTCTACGAGGATGTGGAGGTGGACATCCGTACTGCTGTCGACGATAATGACCGTCAGGCAAAAGACATTCGTGAGCTGATAGCCGAAGGGGTGGATCTGCTGATTGTGGCCCCTAATGAAGCCACTCCGATAACTCCGGTTGTGGAGGAGGCATACAACCGGGGCATTCCGGTGATTGTAGTGGACCGTAAAATCCTTTCGGACAAATACACGGCCTACGTCGGTGCAGACAACTACGAGATAGGGAAAGCTGTGGGAGAGTATGTGGCCAATGTGCTGCATGGGCAGGGAGATGTGGTGGAAATCTCAGGTTTGGTGGGCTCCACACCTGCCGTAGACCGTCATCAAGGATTTGTGAAGGCTATATCCGCTTATCCCGGTATCCGGTTGCTGGCCGTTGAAGACGGTGCCTGGTTGCAACTCAAGGCCGGAGAGAAAATGGATACTCTGCTGAGCCGCTTTCCGCATATCGACCTGGTGTATGCGCAGAATGACCGTATGGCGGCCGGAGCCTATGCTGCCGCTGCCCGAGAGGGGCGGGAAAAGGATATGCGGTTCATCGGCATAGACGCCCTGTCCGGCAAAGACTATGGAGTGGAGAAAGTGCTTGCCGGCGAACTGGATGCCACGTTTATATATCCTACCGGTGGCGACCGCGTGATGCAGATTGCCATGGATATCCTGAACAAGCGTGATTTCCCCCGTGAAACTATCCTGGGCACTTCCGTCGTCGACCGCGACAATGCTCTCATCATGAAGATGCAGACCGCCCACATCGGCACCCTGGATGGAAAGATAGAAACCCTGAACGGAAAGATAAACCAGTATTTAGCCAGTTATGCCACGCAGCAGGTTGTCTTGTACGGCAGTCTGTCCGCCCTATTGTTGCTGGTCGGTTTGTTGGTGGCTGTCTACCTCTCCTTGCGTGCCAAGAACCGGTTGAACCGTGAACTGTCCATGCAGAAAAAGAAACTGGAGGAACAGAAAACCCAGTTGATACAGCAGAAGGAACTGTTGGAAGTACAGAAGTCGCAGTTAGAACAGCTTTCCCATGAACTGGAGGAGGCTACGCACGCCAAGCTGGTGTTCTTCACGAATATTTCACACGATTTCCGTACTCCGCTGACGCTGATAGCCGATCCCATAGAGCAGCTTCTTGCCAACCGCACCCTCGACGGACAGCCGCGCCAGCTCCTCGAGCTGATGAAAAAGAATGTGCATATCCTGCTTCGCCTGGTCAACCAGATACTTGATTTCCGGAAGGTGGAGAACGGGCGCATGGAGCTCCATCTCGAACCTTTTGATTTGCTCGACAGCTTCCGGGGCTGGAACGACTCTTTCCGCATGGCGTTGCTGAAGAAACATATTGCTTTCAGCTTTGAGGCATCTCCCGATACGGACTTCCGGATGATGGCAGATGCGGAGAAGATGGAGCGCATTTACTTCAATCTCTTCTCCAATGCCGTGAAGTATACGCCGGAGAATGGGAAGATAGCTATACGCTTGTCAATGACAGAGCAGAACTATAGCTTGTCTGTTTTCAATTCCGGCAGTTACATTTCTTCGACCGATGTGGAAGCTATCTTCGAGCGTTTTTATCAAGTGGACGGACATCAGGCAGGTACCGGTATCGGCCTTGCGCTGGTACGTGCTTTTGTAGAGATGCATGGTGGCAACATTGCGGCACACAGTGATGATAAGGGTACTACCTTCACCGTCACTTTCCCGAAGCAGGATGTTTTGCAGTACCATCCCACCATAGTGACGTTGCCTGCCGAAGAGAAGGACGTGTCGTCCACCCTGATAGATACGGAAGTGAAGGCATGCGAAGAGGTGGTTGAGGCTGATTGTCCTACTGTGCTGGTAATTGACGATAATGCGGATATTCGCAACTATGTGAAGTCACTGTTGACGCAAGAATTTCGCGTGCTGGATGCTGCGGACGGGACAGAGGGTATCCGGCTGGCCATGAAGTATGTGCCGGATGTGGTTATTTCGGATGTAATGATGCCCGGTATGGATGGTGTGGAATGTTGCCGCCGCTTGAAGGGGGAGTTACAGACATGCCATATCCCGGTGATTCTGCTGACGGCCTGCTCGCTGGACGAACAGCGTATCCAGGGCTATGATGGCGGTGCCGATTCTTATATTTCCAAACCATTCAATTCGCAGTTGCTCTTGTCTCGTGTCCGCAATCTTATTGCAAACCGCCGTCAGTTGAGGCAGTTCTTCGGAGATAACCAGACTATCGAGAAGGAAGCCATCAGTGATTTGGATAAGGGTTTCGTCTCCCGCTTCAAATCGCTTGTCGAGGAGAGGATGAAAGATGCGGAACTCAATGTGGAGGATTTGGGACGGAATATGGGTATGAGCCGTGTGCAGCTTTACCGTAAGCTGAAATCGCTGACCAACTATTCGCCGAATGAGCTGCTGCGCCAGATGAGGTTGAAAAAGGCTGCCTCACTGCTTGCCTCCTCTGACATGACGGTAGCGGAGATTGCCTATGAAGTGGGCTTTTCGTCACCTTCCTATTTCACGAAATGCTATAAGGAACAGTTTGGGGAGAGTCCTACCGAGTTTCTGAAAAGAAGGGGATAGCTGTTGTCTATCCCCCTTGTTCTTAATACACGTCTGTTTACTTCTGTAAATGATACTGGAACTTATTTCAGTATTTGAGGCAGGTTTTCCCTTCCCCAGAAGTAGTAAACACAGATTCCAATCCAGCTTGTGAGCAGGATGATAATTGCAACTAATAGTTTCTTCACGCCGTCTACCGGCCACTTCATGATTTCAAGTACGGCTTTGACACACAGAACCACACCGATAATCCAAATGATAAATCCAATCATAACCTGTGATATTTAGTATTGTTAATTAAAAACAAATAGAGACTACGCCTTATTCAGGAGCAGCCTCTATTCTTTATTTAGTAATCGGAATTACTCTGTAACTTCAGCGCCCCAATTTTCTTTGGAAAGACGCTTGTAGCTGTTGTAACGCCATTTAGCGTTTTCTTCAGCAGCCTTGAACAGCTCGTCGGCCTCCTGCGGATATTGCTTCATTACGGATGCGTAACGAACTTCACCCTTCAGGAAGTCTTGGAATCCGCTCCAATCCGGTTCCTTGCTATCCAGCGTGAACGGATTCTTGCCTTCAGCCTCCAGAGCCGGGTTGTAACGCCACAAGTGCCAGTAACCGCACTTAACGGCCTTTTCTTCCTCTGCCTGGCTCTTGCCCATACCTGCCTTCAGACCGTGGTTGATACACGGAGCGTAAGCGATGATGAGTGACGGACCGGGATATGCTTCTGCTTCACGGATAGCCTTTAAAGTCTGAGCCTGGTCGGCACCCATAGCGATTTGGGCAACGTATACGTAACCGTAAGTAGTAGCCATCAGACCGAGGTCTTTCTTGCGTACACGCTTACCGGCAGCGGCAAACTTGGCGATAGCGCCTACCGGGGTAGCCTTGGAAGACTGACCGCCTGTGTTGGAGTAAACCTCAGTATCCAGTACGAGGATGTTGACATCCTTACCGCTTGCGATTACATGGTCGAGACCACCGTAACCGATGTCGTAAGAGGCACCGTCGCCACCGATAATCCACTGGCTGCGTTTTACCAGGTATTGAGACAGACTGGCGATAGTCTTGCAGCTGTCGCACTTGTCTTTGGCAGCTTCTACCATCGGAATAATCTTTTCAGCCAGTTCCTTGCTCTTGTCTGCATCGTACATGTTTTCAATCCAAGCCTGGAATACTTCTTTGTATTCAGCCGGAGTTCCTTCTGCTGCGATGGCATCTTCCATAGCCTTCACGATACGTGCGCGCATCTTTTCGTTGGCAAGCTCCATACCCAGACCGAATTCGCAGAAGTCCTCGAACAATGAGTTTGCCCAAGCAGGACCGTGACCTTTTTCGTTCTTGGTATAAGGAGTAGAAGGTACTGAACCGGAGTAGATGGAAGAACATCCTGTTGCGTTGGCTACCATTTCGCGGTCACCGAACAACTGGGAAATCAGCTTCACATACGGAGTTTCACCACAACCGGAGCAAGCACCTGAGAACTCGAACAACGGAGTGGCGAACTGAGAGTTCTTCACGTTGGCCTTGATGTCAACCAAGTGTTGTTTGCTCTTCACGTTTTCAGCACAGTAAGTCCAGTTGGCAGCTTCCGGCAATTGGCTTTCGAGGTGCTTCATAGTCAGAGCCTTGCCACCCTTCTTCGGGTTGCCCGGACAGACATCGGCACAGTTGCCACAACCCAGACAGTCGAGAACGTCTACCTGAATACGGAATGTCATACCGTCGAATGCTTTACCTACAGCCTTCAGTTGAGTGAAGTTGGCACCCTTCTGCTCTTCAGCATCGAGTACGAACGGACGGATGGAAGCGTGAGGACAAACGTAAGCACACTTGTTACACTGGATACAGTTCTCAGCGTTCCATTCGGGAACGAATGCGGCTACACCACGTTTCTCATATTTGGCAGTGCCTTGTTCCCAAGTACCGTCTTCGATACCCTTGAATGCAGATACCGGCAATAAGTCACCGTCTTGTGCGTTGATAGGACGAACCACTTCGTTGATGAATGCAGGGTCGTTGTTTTCAGCCTTGGCGTCGTCTGCCAGATTGGCCCAAGCCGGGTCAACGGTCAGCTGCTTGTATTCGCCGCCACGGTCAACAGCTGCATAGTTCTTGTTGACAACATCTTCACCCTTCTTGCCGTAAGACTTAACGATGAACTTCTTCATCTGCTCTACAGCCAGGTCAACCGGAATAACGCCGGTGATACGGAAGAATGCGGATTGCAGGATGGTGTTGGTACGGTTGCCCAAACCGATTTCCTGTGCAATCTGGGTTGCATTGATATAGTAAACAGTGATATTGTTCTGTGCAAAGTACTTCTTCACCTTGTTAGGCAGGTTCTTGGCAAGCTCTTCGCCTTCCCAGATGGTGTTCAGCAAGAAAGAGCCGTTCTTACGCAAGCCGCGGGTTACGTCGTACATGTGCAGGTAAGCCTGAACGTGGCAAGCCACGAAGTTAGGCGTATTTACCAGGTATGTAGAGCGGATAGGAGTGTCGCCGAAACGCAGGTGCGAGCAAGTGAAACCGCCTGATTTCTTGGAGTCGTAAGAGAAATAGGCCTGGCAGTGCTTGTCGGTGTTGTCACCGATAATCTTTACGGAGTTCTTGTTGGCACCTACTGTACCGTCAGCGCCCAAACCGTAAAATTTGGCTTCGAACATACCTTCGCCGCCCAATGCGATTTCTTCTTCCTGGGGCAGAGAAGTGAAGGTAACGTCGTCCACGATACCGATAGTGAAGTGGTTCTTCGGCATCGGCATAGCCAGATTCTTGTAAACGGCGAGGATTTGAGCAGGAGTAGTATCCTTGGAACCCAAACCATAACGGCCGCCTACGATAACCGGAGCATTCTCTGCACCGTAGAAGCAGTCTTTTACGTCGAGGTACAACGGTTCGCCGTTAGCACCCGGTTCTTTCGTACGGTCCAGTACGGCAATCTTCTTGGCAGTCTTGGGAACGGCGGCAAGGAAGTGCTTGGCAGAGAACGGACGATACAAGTGAACGGCAACCAAACCAACCTTTTCGCCATTGGCAACGAGGTGGTCGATAGCTTCGCGGGCAGCTTCCGTTACAGAACCCATGGCGATGATAACGCGTTCTGCATCTTCTGCACCGTAGTAATCGAACAAACCATACTTGCGGCCTGTGATTTTGGAAATCTCGTTCATGTATTCCTCAACGATAGCCGGAACTGCTTCATAGTAGTTGTTGCAAGATTCACGGTGTTGGAAGAAGTGGTCAGGATTTTCGGCCATACCACGGGCAACCGGGTTCATCGGGTTCAATGCACGTGCGCGGAATTCAGCCAAAGCTTCCTGGTCGATAAGCGGAGCGAGGTCTTCGTTCTCCAACATTTCAATCTTCTGGATTTCGTGAGAAGTACGGAAGCCGTCGAAGAAGTTCATAAACGGAACACGGGCCTTGATGGTGGCTAGGTGGGCAACACCTGCCAAGTCCATAACTTCTTGTACAGAACCTTCGGCCAACATGGCAAAACCAGTCTGGCGTGCAGACATAACGTCCTGGTGGTCACCGAAGATACACAGTGCATGGCTTGCCAATGTACGTGCTGATACGTGGAATACACAAGGCAGGAATTCACCGGCAATCTTGTACATGTTCGGGATCATCAGCAACAGACCTTGTGAAGCTGTGTAAGTAGTAGTCAGCGCACCGGCTTGCAGAGAGCCGTGAACGGCACCTGCAGCACCGCCTTCTGACTGCATTTCCTGTACCAATACTGTTTCGCCGAAGATGTTCTTGCGACCTGCGGCAGCCCATTCGTCTACGTATTCAGCCATCGTAGAAGAGGGGGTGATGGGGTAGATGGCAGCTACTTCGGAGAACATATACGAGATATGTGCAGCAGCCTGGTTACCATCACAAGTAATGAATTTCTTCTGTTTAGTCATAACTAAATTGAATTTATTAAGTAAAAAAATCTCTCAATTAATATAGAAAGCCGAACAACCAGAGAGGTATTTGATTGCCCCGGCCTATTTCCGCCTTGTGCAATGCGTATGTCACTCCCGGATTATTTTTAATTCTCATACCTTCCTGACAAATCTTGAAAGGCATCACTTCGTCTACCATAAACGAAATGTTTTTGTCTCCTTTATTCACTTTGTGGTCTTTCCACATTGTGTTTGCAAAGAAAGTTTCCAGTACGTCTTGTTCGTCCACCTTTACGGGGTAGATGGAGTACATCAGGTTGGAATTGTGCATCATTATCTTTGACGGCTTTTTGGGGAATTCTTCTCCTTTGGGATATACCATGTTGATAAGCCGTGCGTCTGCCAGATACTTGATGTAGTTCATCACCGTAGCTCTGGATGTCTGTATATCGTTGGCCAATTGGCTCACATTAGGCGCTTTCGGGCCGTCCACCGCCAACAAATATAGTAATTTTTTTATCTTTGACAGATATTTCAGCTCTATTTGTTTGATGAGCAGGATGTCCACTTCCACCATCATGTCTGTCTCTTATACACATCTCCGAG
>ENA-UAEB01000081-UAEB01000081.1-human-gut-metagenome-genome-assembly--contig:-NODE-81-length-27008-cov-5.176084_pt1 | contig 27008 bp, 18 predicted proteins | sample MGYA00244273_ERZ654269 | MGnify/ENA primary metagenome ERZ654269 (study PRJEB26926, sample SAMN06165041) | human gut metagenome | biome: ENVO:00009003; feature: ENVO:2100002; material: ENVO:00002003...
GTGTATAAGAGACAGAAATTTGCGTGTGAAACATAGAACTTCTTCGCGAAAGAGCCTTTGCTCTGAGTGATTAGAAGTTCTTTTCACACTTTACACTACACTTCTTCCGCCATACACATTCCATGGGCAATACCCTGCTCCTTCAGCTGTTCCTCCAGCTGGTTCAAGGCATCATCTTCATCTTCTGCAAACACCATCGCCTGATAGACTTCCTCCGGTCCTTCCGGTGCCAGTGCTGTCACCTCATACATCTGCATGGCAATTACCTCTTTCTTCCTCAAAATACACGTTCACCCTTCTCTTTATTTTATACCCGTTTCCCCGTTTTTTTGCAAGCGAAAAGCGCCACTCCGGGGAAGAGTGCCGCTTTTCAGGAGAGATTTATGTATTGAATGTTGCTGGCGAAATATTAACCCTTGACGCTTCCCATTGCCACGCCCTGGACAATGTACTTGGAAAGGAACAGGTATACGATGATAACAGGGAAGATAGAGAATGCAATCGTTACATACACCTGACCCATATCAAACTTCAGGAAGTCTGCGGAACGCAGCTGAGCGATCAGGATAGGTAATGTCTTCATCTTGTCATCATGCAGAACCAGTGCCGGTGTGAAGTAGTTATTCCAGTTCGCTACGAAAGTGAAGATCGCCTGTACTGCGATTGCCGGCTTCATCAGCGGCAATACGATGGAATTAAATGTACGGAACTCACCGGAACCATCGATTCTGGCTGCCTCTACCAGAGACAGGGGCAATGCACTTTCCATGTACTGCTTCATATAGAAGAAAGTAGCAGGTGCTGCGATTGCCGGGATGATCAGGGGGATAAAGTTATCCTCCAGCTTCATATCAGCTACCAACTGGATAAATCCGAGTGCGGTAACCTGGGTAGGAATGGTCATGATTGCCAGGATAAAGGTAAACATGAACTTCTTTAACTTAAAATCATATACATGGATCGCATATGCGGTCATGGTAGAGAAGTAGGTACACAGCACAGCACTGCAGGTTGCTACTACAAGGCTGTTGATCATACCTCTGACTACCGGCAGGGTTCCTGCCATGACACCCTTCCAGTTCTGGATCAGATGTGTGCTGGGCAGCAGGGTAAATCCCTGTGTCAGCTCGCCTTTGGATCTGGTTGCATTTACAAACAGTATATAGAACCAAAACAGGCAGAGAAAACTCATAATAACCAGTACGATATATGCAAGTGCTCTTCTGGCATGAATGCCCAGACCTTTTTTTGTCTCGTTTGTTTCTACGCTCAACATTTCTGCCACCTCCTACTTATCCTGTTTGCCGTTCGAGAACTTAAATACGATCAAGCTCAGGATACCTGTGATAATGAACAACATTACAGACAACGCACCACTCATTCCGTAGTTCTTACTGTACAAATGGTTGTTCAGGTACATGATCAGGGTCATGCTGGATCTCATAGGATCGCCCTTACCGTTGGTCAGAATCTGAGGTACATCGAACATCTGCAGACCACCGATCAGGGATGTGATCATTACGTAGATCAGAATCGGCTTCAACAAAGGTAATGTAATCTTGAAGAATACCTGGGTAGAGGTTGCTCCGTCTACCTCGGCTGCCTCGAAGAGGGAAGTATCGATACCCATCATACCTGCCATCAGGAGGATCGTTGTATTACCAAACCACATCAGGAAGTTCATCAATGCTACCAGACCTCTGGTACTCCATATGTTTGTAAGGAACTGATATGGCTCTTTTAAGATTCCGATCTGCATCAGCATTTCATTGATAGGACCACCATCAGAGAACAGCGTGAAGAACAACATTGCAAATGCGGAAGCCATGATCAGGTTCGGCAGATAGATAACTGTCTTGAAGAATCTCTGTCCCTTTAATCTAAGGCTGGGATCCGAGAACCATGCACCCAGAAGCAGAGATATGATGATCTGCGGTACAAATCCCAGTACCCACATGATCAATGTATTCTTGGTGTACATCCACAGGTCCGGATTGGACAACAGCTTTGCATAGTTACCAAATCCGATGAAATTCGGTCCGATCTGTGTCAGTCCGGAACGATAATTTTCAAAAAAGCTGTAATAAAATGTCCTGAATAACGGGATCAACTGGAATAATACATACACTACTACAAAGGGGATCAGGAAAATATAACCCCACTTATTATAGCGTACCACCTTTCCGCGTTTTACCTTTGCCATAATGATTCCTCCCTTTTGCCGTCATGCTCTCTTAGCGACTTTACGTTTTTCGTGCCTTTCTTTGTTTCCGATCAGGCTCGCAGCAGCTCTCTTCTTTTTGTTCTTAATTATCTTCTTCTGAAAAAAGCTTCTGCCAACCGGGAATTTTGAGAGAAAAACCGTGCCTACCTGACCAGCCAGGCAGGCACGGTTCTCAATTCCTTATTGTTTCGCTATTCGCCTATCATTTCGGATTAGTGAGTAAGCTCAGGATACTTCTCTTCTACACCCTTGTAGAACAGATCCAGTGCATCATCCAGAGAAGCCTTGCCATCGAAGTAGTTCTTCATAGCATGCTGGAACTCTTCGTTACATCCCTGATCGTATGCAGACAGGTTGCTCAGATCGATCTTCTCAGCGCCTGCGCAGAACATAGCCAGAGGGTTCTGTCCGCCCAATACCTTGCTCTGATAAGAGGTATCTGCTGCCATAGCTTCCATAGCGGGTTTGTTGTTTACGAAATCATCATCAGCTACAACGATCTCTTTCATGATGTCTTCATCAGTGGTCATCTTCAGGATGATATCCTTAACCAGAGAAGCGTTGTCGGTTCCGGTAGCACCGCAGATCCAAGTACCGCCCCAGAAAAAGCCCTGAGGTCCTTCAGTAGCGCCCCAGCCACCCTGATTTGCGATAGATCCATCGGTATCAGCTGCCATGGAGAAGTTGATCAGCCAAGCGGGTCCAAAGTAGCAGAATACTTTGCCATCGGGATAGAAGCCTTTGCTCCAGTCATCAGACCACATGTCGAAGGTACCGGTCTCCTTAGCGTCAACCATCTTCTTGGAGTCATCAACCCACTTCATCAGGTTGTCATCGATTACGATCTTGCCATCCTGTACCCATTTGCTGGATACGTTGTTGGAGTATACACGATAAGTATCGTTTACGGAAGATACCATGTTGTAACCGGCTGCTTTCATCTTCTCAGCGGTTGCGGTGAAGGTATCCCAATCAGATACAGACTTCTGAACCTCTGCAGGATCATCGGTTCCCAGAACAGCCTTAGCAGCCTCACGGTTGTAAATCAGAACGCCGGGGCAGCCCTGCCATGAAACACCCTTCAGATTGCCGTTGGAGTCGGTAACAACATCCTTGGTGTACTGATACTGGTTAGCCAGATCTGCATCGGTGATGCCCAGATCCTTAACAGGCATTGTGTAGTCGGTATCAACATATTTCAATGCGTAGTCAGCCTCAATCAGGAACAGGTCGATCTTGTCATCAGCTGCTGCATCAGCCTGCTTTAACAGTGTTTCATCCAGATTGTTCTGATAAGCGTTGTCATCAGAAGGAGTGATGTTCCACTTTACAGTGATGTCGCCGATCTTACCGGTGGTTCCGTCTACTTCTTCATATCCGGGATAATGATCTGTCAGACGGCTCTTGAACTCCTCGTTCCAGCAGTAGATGTTGAAGACTTTGCCTTCCTCTGCTGCTGCAGGCTCTGCTGCCTCGGTGGATGCAGGCGCCTCGGTCTTAGCTTCGGTGGAAGCTGCGGGTGCCGCATCGGTGGATGCTGCAGGAGCTTCATTGCTGCTGCCACAACCTACCAGCATGCTGGCAAGCATAGCAGTTGTAAGTAAAGCACTAAGTACTTTTTTCTTCATGTTTGTTTCCTCCCATTTTTTGTTGAATGTTTGTTGTAAGTGTTTGTTGCATTTATATTCATATGTCGGCGGTTGCGTCGCTTCCATATAAATGCCTGATTAATTGTCTGTCGGAATTCTGGCCACCGACTTGCCTTCAGCAACTTTCCCGGGTACGATGACCTGTTCTATGATGGTGGTCTTGGGTCTCTCAATGAGACTGATCAGTTCTCTGGCTGCCAGGCAGCCGATCTGTTCTGTGTCCTGTTGGACTGTGGTCAGTCTGGGCTCCAACTGCCTTGCTGCCTGTATGCCATCATAGCCTGCTACCGAGATATCTTCAGGGATCTGTAATCCTCTCTGTCTGATAGCGTTGATGCCTCCGAAAGAAGCAAAGTCATCCGGATAGATGATGCATGTCGGTGGATTCGGAAGATCCAGCAGTTCATTGGTCACACGATAGGTTGTTGTTGTGTCTCTGTAAGCTGCTTCTCTGATATACTCGTCCGGAATCTCCAGTCCCAGACGTTCCGCCGTCCGGTAGAAGCTGGACAACCGTCCCGAGGTAACCGCTGACATTGCTCCGTGAATATAAGCAATTTTCCTATGTCCTCTACTATATATGTACTCCAGCAGTTCTTTCATTCCCGCAACATTGTCCGACATGATTGCGATACGATTGTTGAACAGGTAGTCAATGGTGACTACCGGGATGGAACTCTGTACCAGTTCGATGACTTCGGGATCTCCGAAATCAATACAGGCGAGCACCACTCCGTCAAAGCCTCTGTACCTACTGTGTTCCAGGTAGGACATCCGATCCGGCCGGTTCTTGCAGCTATTAATGAATGTAATGTCGTAACCGCTCTTCTCTGCCGTCCTCTTGAAACTGTCCAGCACACTGGAAAAGTAATCGTGGGTAAGACCGCTTCTGGCTTCATCTGCAAAGAGGACTCCGATGCCGTAGGTCCTGTTCGTCTTCAAAGCTCTTGCGGAAAGGTTCGGGGAATATCCCATTTCCTTTGCGACCCGTCTGATATTTGCTTTTGTTTCTTCTCCAATGTCCTTGTGGTCGTTCAGTGCCTTGCTGACAGTTGCAACGGAGACTCCACAAATCTTGGAAATGTCTTTCAGTGATGCCATATCTTTCTCCTGTTCCATGTCTTCGTCATTCCGTCCGACCTGTTTTGTAACTTAATCGTTTTCGTAGTTTTAATATATAACACCTTTGAGCATTTTGCAATACTTTTTTGCAGTTTTTTTCAAAAAAGTATCCACTTTGTCTATAATTAACAATTTCAGATAGGCTGTTTTGTACATTTGGTTTGTACATAGATTGTGTTTCTTCTATATAAAGGCAAAGTGTGCGATAACGTTTGCTATTATTTTGTTTCGTAAAACCGGTGTTTCGAAGGTTCTTTCATTTTGTATCTTCTGCCCATGTTTCCCCACTGTTTTTGTATACATTGCGCATTTTACGGGCTTTTTCAAGATTCGTATTGCATTTTTCCCTTTGCTTCTGTATAATACAAATCAGAAATCCGGAGCACTTAATCGTTTACTTAACATTAAGCACTCCGCAGCGAAAAAAACAAACACTCAACATACAACAACATGAAAGAAGGAGATTTTCTTATGAAGTATGGTCATTTTGATGATGTGCATCAGGAATATGTCATCACCACTCCCAAGACTCCGCTTCCCTGGATCAACTACCTGGGCTGCAATGAGTTTTTCAGTCTGATATCCAACACCTGCGGCGGATATACTTTCTATAAAGATGCAAAGCTGCTGCGTCTGACCCGTTATCGTTATAATAACGTACCGGCCGACATCAACGGTAAATATCTGTACATTAAGGACGGAGATACCGTATGGAACCCCGGCTGGCAGCCTACGAAGACTGAACTGGACTCCTACGAGTGCCGCCACGGTATCGGTTACAGCCGCTTCACCTCTTCCAAGAACGGTGTCAAGGCTTCCGTGCTCTCCTTCGTTCCTCTGAACGATAATTGCGAGATCTCCCAGCTGACCCTGACCAACGGTAGCTCCGAGGACAAGAAGCTGTCCGTATTCTCTTATGTAGAGTGGTGTCTGTGGAACGCTGACGATGATATGAAGAATTTCCAGCGTAACTTAAGCACCGGTGAGGTCGAGGTACAGGATTCCACCATTTATCACAAGACCGAGTACCGTGAGCGTCGTAATCATTATGCGATCTATTCCGTAAATACGAAGATTGACGGTTTCGATACCAGCAGAGATGCTTTCCTGGGTGCTTACAGGGGGGCTGATTCTCCCGAAGCTGTAGAGAATGGCAAGTGCACGAATTCCATGGCAAGCGGCTGGTCTCCCATCGCTTCCCATCAGATCAACGTGGATCTGGCAGCCGGTGAGACCAAGACCTTTATCTTCGTTCTGGGCTACATCGAGAACCCCGAAGACGAGAAATGGGAATCCTACGGTGTGATCAACAAGACCCGTGCCAAAGAAATGCTGGCAAAATACCAGACCGATGCACAGGTAGATGAGGCTTTTGCAGCATTACAGGCTTACTGGAAACAGCTGCTGGCACGCTACACGGTAGATTCTGCTGACGAGAAAGTCAACCGTATGGTCAACACCTGGAACCAGTATCAGTGTATGGTTACTTTCAACATGTCCCGTTCCGCTTCCTATTACGAATCCGGAATCGGCCGTGGTATGGGTTTCCGTGATTCCTGTCAGGATCTGCTCGGTTTCGTACATCTGATTCCGGACCGTGCAAGAGAGCGTATCATTGATATCGCTTCCACCCAGTTCCAGGACGGCAGTGCTTACCATCAGTACCAGCCTCTGACCAAGAAAGGCAACTCCGATATCGGCAGTGGCTTCAATGATGATCCTCTGTGGCTCATTGCAGGTACCAGTGCTTATGTAAGAGAGACCGGCGATACCTCCATCCTGACCCAGATGGTTCCTTTTGACAACGATATGAGCGTAGCTGCTCCTCTAATGGATCACTTAAAACGCTCCTTAGACTATATCATCAACCACAAAGGCCCTCACAATCTGCCTCTGATCGGCCGTGCCGACTGGAATGACTGTCTGAACCTGAACTGCTTCTCCGCTCATCCCGGAGAATCTTTCCAGACCTTCGGTCCCAGTGAAGGACCCGTTGCAGAATCCGTATTCATTGCCGGTATGTTCGTAAAATACGGCGAAGAATATGCTCAGCTGTGCGAGCTGATGGGTGACGATACCGAAGCAGCCCGCGCACGTAAGGAAGTACAGGCAATGTACGATGCGATCCTGAAGGATGGTTGGGACGGCGATTGGTTTGTACGTGCTTACGATGCTTACAGCCACAAAGTAGGTTCCAGGGAATGCCGCGAAGGTCAGATCTACATCGAGCCTCAGGGCTTCTGCGTACTGGCCGGTGTCGGTGTGAAGGAAGGACTTGCCGAAAAGGCATTGAATTCTGTAAAAGAGAGACTGGATACCAAGTATGGTGTCATGATCTTACAACCTGCATACACGGAGTATCACCTCGAACTTGGTGAAGTATCCTCTTATCCCCCCGGATATAAGGAGAATGCCGGTATCTTCTGCCACAACAATCCCTGGGTATCCATCGCAGAGACCGTTCTGGGCAGAGGTGACAGAGCTTTCGAGATCTACCGTAAGACCTGTCCCGCATACATTGAGGATATCAGTGAGATCCATCGTACCGAGCCTTATGTATATTCCCAGATGGTAGCCGGTAAGGATGCAAAATTCTACGGCGAGGCAAAGAACAGCTGGCTGACCGGTACTGCTGCATGGACTTTCGTAAATATCTCCCAATACATACTGGGTGTATATCCCACTCATCAGGGATTGTCCGTAGATCCTTGTATTCCCAAGGGCTTCGGTGATTTCTCCATCACCCGTAAGTTCCGTGAGGGCATCTATCACATTCAGGTGAAGAACCCTCAGAACGTGGAAAAGGGTGTCGTATCCATGACCGTGGACGGCAAGGCAGTAGACGGACACATCATTCCTTACGAAAAGGGCAAGGAAGAGTACAACGTAGTTATTACCATGGGTTAATAAACCTGATGTACATAGTTTAAAACGATTTCTATCCTCCTTAAAACCCCGGCAGTTGTTGTAGCTGCCGGGGTTTTGCATTGGATATTCGTAGTTTGCGCTACAACATCTACACCATAAGGACAAGCAGGCCGTAAGCAGACGTCGGTACTTATTGACCGTATTGGGGTCAATTATGTACCGCTACGTTCTGCGCCAGAGCGAGAGCGTGCCTGCGGTTCTTATGGTGTAGATGTTGTGGACGTTTTTGCGGCTTCCTTCCGGGACTCGATCACGTGCCGGATGGCTGTCAAATGATATTATTTTCTCCATTTTTCTGAAGCAGCTTCCGGTATGTGGCATCAATTCCCAGTGCTCCCAGCGGGGCTGTGATAAGGATGGCCAGCACAGCCACGGACAGAACGATCTTGCCGCAGGACAATCCCATCGATAACGGCACAGAGCCGATAGCAGCCTGCACTGTGGCCTTCGGCAGATAGGCTATCACGCAAAACGTCCTCTCCTTCTTATTGAGATCCGTTCCCAACATGCACAGTGCTACACCGGCGGAACGGAACAGCAGCGCCAGCAGGATCATCCCCACCGCTGCCGGTCCAGCTTCCATAGTATAGCGGATATCCACTGCCGCACCCACCAGCACGAACAGCACTACCTCCGCTGCCAGCCACAGTTTACCGAATTTAGCAGACAGTCTGCCGGCGACTTCCCTAGGTGCCCGTATTTTCAGCGCGCAGGCCATGCTCACCACCGCCAACAGGCCGGAAAAGGCCACAGTTCCCTTTAACAGCGTTTCCAGCGCCATTAATAAGAAAGATACCCCCATGATGATAATAACTTTCATGCTGTTGCGCACATAACTGCCCTTTCGGTACAACAGTTCAAAAAGCTGCCCCAGCAGCCAACCCACCAATGCACCGAACAACACACCCGTCAGGATCGATACCGGGATATTCACAAAATCCAGGGCATTGACCTGTCCACCCTGTGCCATTCCAACAAAAGTGGAAAACAATACTATGACATAGATGTCATCACAGGATGCCCCAGCCAGAATCATCTGCGGAATGCTTTTCTCCGTACCATAGCCACTTTCCATAAGATGTACCATCCGCGGCACCACAACCGCAGGTGACACTGCTGCCAGAACTGCTCCCATGACCGCTGCATCCACTCTGCTGATGTTAAGGATCATGGGTGCAAATATCACAAAAGCCAGCAGTTCGCAAGTGGCAGGAACACAAGCCAGCATGACTGCGGAGCGGCCCACTTTTTTCAGATCCTTCAGATCCAATGATAATCCGGCCTTCAATAAAATGATGATCAGCGCGATCTGCCGCAGTTCCGATGAGATATTCAGGATTGACACATCCAGCAGATCCAACACATAAGGTCCCAGAATAATACCCGTAAGCAGCATTCCGATAATACGGGGCAGATGAATCCTCTGGCAGACCGCCGCCATGAGTAATCCCAGTAAAAAGATCAGTCCCAGTGATGTAAGCATAAAAATTCCTCCGTTTTCTCGCAGCAGGACATTTTGAATTCCAACAAAAAAGGCTGGTGTCCCCTGCATATTCTGCAGAAGTCATCAGCCAAATCGAATTCGTATGTTCAAATTCCGGCGGTTCGAAGCCTGTGCTTCCGGGAGAACCTCATTCCAGATGTACTTATTATATACACGGTGCCCGCCCATGTAAAGTCCTATATTTTGCAAATATACCCGCCAGCATCCTGTACTCCATTAAAAAATATCTGCTGTGAGATCATCCCCGAAGTCTGCTGCCGGAATCTCAAAGTCAACAATTCCAACTGCATAGGACTGTAATACATACTGGCCGGATTCAAATACAAAGCCATCCTCTGTAATGTAGAATGTAGGGTCTGCGGGGCCATTATCCGTACCTGCAATGTCCGGCCCATAAATTTCCTGATAGATAGCATTCAAATCTTCCGTACCATCCAACACCACCAGTTTGATACTCTTCTCGTAATCGTTAAAGAAGCAGTCCTCTTTTGCCTGCATTTCCGCTGCCTTTGCTGTCACCAGTTCCAGTGCTTTGTCGCGGAATCCGCTCCCCAGACTGTCAAAAGTAATTCTCTCTCCGGTCTGCGTATAATAGTTCATATAGTACAAAGTATACCATCCATGAGCCCCCTGATCATACCCTTCCAGCCCCCACGACAGGCTGATCACCTTATCATCCGCGCGGATCACATGGAAAGTAAGATCCTCATAGCTCTGCTCATACACCGGCATATCCTCATAAAGTGTACCAAACTCCCCGTTCTCGATTCCTTCTACAAAACTGTCTACATATTCATCCAGCTCTTTCTGAATCTTCATCTGCACCGTCTCATTGCCCGGAATCGTCACTGTAACTGTTGGATAGTAATAGGTATAACTTCTGGTCTTGTCTTCGGGATCACTGCTACCCTCGTGATCCTCTGTGGTAAACTGCACCCATTCACTTCCCTGTATTTCACTCTGGCCTTCTGTCGGTTCCGTCTGTGTGGACACTTCCGCAGTCTCCTCAGTCCCGGCCGTCGTCTCTTCCGTCGTCTGACCGCTCTGTGTCTCCTTGATGCTGTCTATAACTGTCTCCATCTCCGGACCCGTCACCATCTCCCGGTTTCCGCAGGATGTAAAACCTAACAGTGCTCCTGCAAATACTGCTGCAAAAAATATTTTTTTCATAATCCTCGCCTCCTGATGCCAGTATATCTGCCGATTGCATCATATCTGCATCATTTTTATAATTTTTCTCGATTTCACTTTTTAAATATGATAGACAATTCCCATATTTTGAGCTATAGTAAAGCCAAATCTGGGTATGATTAAAAATAACGATACACATACTATAAAAATCAACCCGAGGAGGACTGTTATGAAAATATTATTTTATGATACCAAAAGCTATGATAAAGAATCTTTCGAGGCAACTCTGAAAAAATATCCCGGCATCCAGATTGATTACATCCGGTCGGATCTGGATCCCCGTACTGCTGCTCTGGCTGACGGCTTCGATGCCGTCTGTGCTTTCGTCAGCTCCAATGTGAGCGAAGCCACATTAAAAATTCTCCACGAAAAAGGTGTCCGTCTGGTCCTGCTGCGTTGCGCAGGATACAACAACGTGGATCTGGAAAAGGCAGCTGCATATGACATATGTGTCATGCGTGTCCCCGGTTATTCTCCGGAAGCTGTCGCAGAGCATGCCATGGCTCTGGCTCTGGCCTGCAACCGCCGCTTATACAAAGCCTATAACAAGGTCCGGGAAAATGATTTCAGCCTCGCCGGACTCATGGGCTTCAATTTCTATGGTAAGATTGCCGGAATCATCGGAACCGGCCGGATCGGTGCAGCTATGTGCCGGATCTGTAACGGTTTTGGCATGAAAGTCATCGCCTACGATGTCTACGAGAACCCGGATCTGAAAGATTTCGTCACCTATGTGACCTTAGACGAATTACTGGCGCAAAGTGATCTGATCTCCCTTCACTGCCCGCTGATGGATTCCACCTACCACCTGATCCAGCTTGACACCATCAAGAAAATGAAGGATGGCGTCATTCTGGTAAACACTTCCCGGGGTGCTCTGGTCAAGACCGAGGATCTTATCGAGGGCATCCGCCTGCACAAGTTCGCCGGGGTCGGTCTGGATGTCTATGAAGAAGAGACGAAAAACGTCTTCGAGGATCGTTCCGATGAGATTCTGGAGCATTCTACCACCGCAAGGCTTTTGTCCTTCCCCAATGTCATGATCACATCCCATCAGGGATTTTTCACAAAAGAAGCACTGGAAGCCATTGCAGAGACTACCTTGCAGAATGCTCTGGATTTCGAAAGTGGAAAGAAGAACCCCAATCAGGTGCAATAAAATATTTCCAATCGAGTAGGCTGACTCATCGTATACACCAAAAAACGGATGGCCCTCCCAAGCCATCCGTTTTTCTCGTTTTTCAGTTTCCCGTCTTGTCCTTTTTCTCTATCTCTTACAGTTTTTACGATCAGTCCAGATTCAGTTTCTGACCAACTCTGATCACATTCTGGTTTGTAATCTGTACATTTCTGCGAAGCAATTGTGCCAGAGTCATGTGATTTCTCTTAGCGATCTTGGAAAGCGTATCACCACTCTTTACCGTATAACCGCCCTCTGTATACCAGATGCTCTCGGAAGGTCTGCGGTCAGTAACAGTTACCAGATAATTGCCGCCGCGCTTCAATGCGAACATGGACTGTCCGGTGGAAGTTACGGTAAAGGATCCGCAATACTCCAGGCGTCCCTTCTCTGTATTATAGCGATACAGGTTTGCACTCTTGCCGGAATTGTCCTTGCCTACATTTACATGAATGTTGACATTCACTCCGAAGCTGCCGGTATCTCTGATACCCAGCTGTCTGTTCACGGTTCCGGACTTTGCGGATACCACATTTGCCGGGATTGTGTTGCTCGTCTGGTCTACTGTCAGATCAATATTCTGAATCTTTGACAGATCTTTATTCTTCAGATCCTGTCCACTGATGCTCAGTGCCACACCGTTTCCGCTGTGGAATGCCACCGTCAGCTTCGTACCTTTAATGGTATTCAGTACATTCTGAGGCACCTTGACTTCACCGCTGCATACAAAGTTCATGTTGACACTTGCAATAGCAGGATTTTTCATCATCTCTGCCACCTTATCCTGTACAGAGTTGCTTACATCCGTCCAGTCTACTGCAGGTGCTGCAGAGGAACCGCTGTTGTCATCATCATCGTCATTGTCATCATCGTTGTTCACCACATCTGCCGCTACCGTAAATACAGCAGAAGGGGTTCCGGTCATTCTGGCTCCAACACCTACTGGTACTGCGGAAGTCACTGCCAGGAAACCGTTCATATTGATGGTACCGTCCGTATTTCTGCGAATGCCTCCGTGGATTGCACTGTTCATATCCATGTTCTGGAACCATTCTGCTGTAGCTGCTATTCCTTCACTGTTGGTAGAGTTTTCGCCTCTCCAATAATAGTTCATTGCATTTTCGTAGGCACTGGTCTCCTGAGTTCCTTTCGGTTTGAACTGTTCTGCAACCGTCTGCCCTGCTGCATTGCTGCTATCCTTAAAGGACAGGATTCCTTTTGCTATAAATGCAGTATTCTTTGCGTCATTTGTATAGAATGCCACGTTAAAGGACTCATTGTTATAACTGGTAGAAGAATATGCCTCAATATCCGGACAGCTGTTGGAATCAATACCCTTTGCCTTATTGCCGAATGATACACTGTTGCGCAAAATATGATGTCCGCTGATGCTGGAACCACCCATCTTGAAGCCGTTACCGTTACCGGCATCTACTTCCTGTCCGTTCTCATCCAGTACATAACCGTTCTTGAATGCCACGCAGTTCTGAATGACCACCTGACCGATAGCTCCGGTCTCTACCTTGGCGAACAGATCCCAACCGTCATCGGCATTGTATGCTGCGATACATCCGTCAAATACGTTGCCGTCTGCTACCGTCAGTTTAGCCGCAAATCCATCCGCATCCTCATATCCCGCATCTGCATTCAGATAAGAAGTACAGTTCAGGATCAGGTTGTGGGACGGCCAGTCTTCCCAGTTATCTGTGCTCTTATATCTGCTGATCTGAAGACCGGTATTACCATTTTTGTAGGTCATTACGTTGTCCACAGTGTTGTAGCTTCCGGATACCTGAATACCCTTCTGCGCATTTGCGGATCTCGTAACATCAAATCCCTGGAAATACCAATAATCGCCTGCCAGGATCATACCTGCACATCTTCCCTGGAAATCCAGTACCGGGCGTGTGGCAGCTTCCGGATCTGCGATCATGTAAATCTTCGCATCTGCGGTTCCGTTAACACCTCTTTCTACAATGACTGTCTTGTCCAGTGCATAAGTTCCGCCCTTTAACAGGATCGTCCGTCCGGGAGCAGCACTCTTCACTGCGGTATAAATATCTACAGGATCATCCTTTGCACCGCTTCCATAGCTTCTGCCGTCGGGACTTACATAAATATAACTTCTGTCTTTTACATTATAGGTTACGTTGAAATCAAATTTCACAGTATCATAACTGCTTAAAAGAGAATACTTTGCAGGCTTGTAATCTGCATCCGGTGTGAACTCCACTGCAAAAGTATTGCTGCCCTGCTCCAGAACCGTATTGACACGGAACTTGGTCTTGGCATCCACATGCTGTCCGGATACCACTGCCTCCCCCTTGCTGTTCGTAATACTCAGAACGCCATCGGCATTGCCGTAGTATACCATCTCATAGTTTGCATTGTTGGCAACCTTGGCAGACTCAATGCTGAAGTTCGGGGTTACATAAGTAATCGGTCTTGCTTCTGCAGGTGCATCGTTTTCCGGAGCCACTGTGGTCAGGCTCATATTGCTGAAGCTTACCTTAGCACTTCTGGAAGCATAGAAGCCTACATAAATATTGTTTTCATCCAGTCTGGTCAGTTCATCACCGTTGTCACCGTGGTAATATTTGTTGGTCACGGTCTCTCCGGTAGCTGCATTGGTATAGCTTAAGAAATATCCGGTATTGTTTCTCTGGATCGTCATATGGAAGGTTGTCTGTGGATTGACATCTGTGATATCCTTTAATGCTGCCTCATATCCGCCTACCATATTATAAGTTCCGGCACCCTGCCCACTTGCTACGGCACTGGTCTCAAGTGTTCTCATGGCCGTCTGGAAATCATCTACTACAGTGTCTGCCGCAAGATTCTCCGGTGTTACACCGATTTTCTCCTGAGATCCGACACCCAGCTTCATGGTGTACTTATCTCCGGCATCAGATACCTGACCGGCCTCTGCATCCCAGAAATATTCCACCTTGGTCGCACTTACCATATAAGAGTTGTTCCAGAAAGAATTACCGGAACCGTTCTCTCCCACACGGTCTGCTACCATCAGGCCGAAGCCTTCCTGACCATTGGTAAACTTCCAACTATCTACGGTTACATCTGCGGACAGCGTAAAGTTCTCTGTCTCAGGATCAATGGTGGTATAGTAGAATGCCACACCATCGGTGGAGTTCGGTACCAGCTTACCCTTGCTGTTCATACTCCATACTTTCAGATCCTGGGTATCATAACTTCCGCTGAAACCATTGTTCTTGCCGCCTTCTGACATCGTATCTACGCTGGAACCGAATGCGGAATAATTCCAGGTCTTTACTGCATCTTCTGTTATCGTTAATTTCACCTCTGCCGGTTTGGAAATATCATTTCCTCTGACTGACGCAACTCCGAAAGTATATTCCTGTCCTACGGTCAGTCCTGAAATTTTCTGTAATAACTTTGTCACACCCTCTGCATATACCTTGCCATCCACATATACTGTGTAGTTCTCCGCTTCCGGAACAGCCTGCCAGGTCAGCTTCACGTTGCCATGGCCTTTGTTCTCGGCGTTTAAGCCTGCGGGAGTTGCCATAGGAAGGACAAAGTTAACGCTGGTTGTCGTATTACTTACCTTAGAAGCTTCGCCGGTACGGATCAGCTCTGCTTTAAAGCTGTAAGTACCGGATGCTGCCGGTGTAAATTCTGCTACTCCGGATTCTCCTTCGGCAGTTATAGACTGTTTATTTACCGCCTTACCATTTGCATCGTACATAGTCACATCCAAGGTCTCTGCATAAATTCCACCTACCTGTGCAGTGTAAGGAACAGAAATTGTTCCTCCCTTTACAGAAGGAGTTCCTAAAACGGGATCCTTAATCTCACTCCAATCCAATGCAGTTCTATAGTCTACAGTAATGCTGGTTATTTTTATTTTCGAACCGCTTACATATAAGTAGTATGTTTTTCCTGCTTCTACCGGAAGAACGAGATCCTTTTTACCAGACTCTTTGTTGTCTAATTTGAGAATTTGTTTAGGACCATTTTCCGTTTCTTCCAAAAAATAATAAGTCTTAGTAGCAAGGGATACTGTAACCTTCAGGTATCCATCTTTTATTGCTTGCAGTTTCAGTGCTGCTCCGGTTTCAGGAATACTTCCATTACTGGGACTAGGATTTGAACCTCCTTGTATCGCCCCCTTATTATATTTCATATCTCCCAAAACAGAAATTCCGCCATCATACGTTGTTCCTGCTGTCAGACCCTTGCTCAGATCCAATTCATACAGGTCTTTTTCCGTTCCACTCTGCACAGCAGCCATTGCTGCATTCGCATCCTGTGTTGTCGAAGCTGCCGCAATACCTTTTTCCTCTCCCAACACTTCTCTGGCTGTTTTCGCATTTCCGTCAGAAACCGTCTCACTTACCTGTTCTACCACAGGTTCCGTTTCCTCTGCCTGTACAGAGATGGGGCTGATTCCCATTCCCGACAGCACCATGGCTCCCGCAAGAAGCAATGCCATCAGTCGTTTTCTCTCTTTTCTTCCTCTCCTGCCTAACATTCCCATACCTCCACTTAGCATGTGTTATAAACGATTACATTTGTAAGCTCTTACAACACTATGTACTATATATTAGCACTATCGCTTCACATTAGTAAACCATTTTTGTGTATTTTGAATATTTTTGGAAGTTTTACATATATTTTTTGAGCAATATTTAGTTATTATTTTTGCGCAAGCCTGTACTTTTCTCAAAAATGCACAATTCCGCCATTCCGTGTTTATTTCTATCAAGTAAGTGCTTCCATTATCATAACGTTCTCTATCCATTTTATTTTGACTATTGAAGGCGTCTTGTGCTTGGCAAAAGTTATATAAAGTTATATAATAGGTACAAAGTTATATACACTTATATAAAGTTATATAAGATTTTAAAAGTTATATAAACTTATATAAGAAAAGGAGGTTTTCATTATGAGTGCCAATCCGTTTACGTTATCTTTTGGAAAAAAACCGTTGCAATATATCTCCCGTCTCACGGAAACAAACCAAATTCTGGAAAGCTTTTGTGCCGAGATTCCATCCAATCAGATCTACATGATCACCGGTGTCCGTGGCTCTGGCAAGACTGTAATGATGACAAATATTGCTTCGGAATTACGAAAAAGCGAAGACTGGATCGTTGTGGAACTGAATCCTACCAGAGATTTACTGCAAAGTCTTGCTGCAAAAATCTACAGCATTCCCGAATTACACACGCTGTTTATTAATGCAAAACTTGACTTTTCTGCTTTTGGTCTGGGAGTATCCATTGAAAACGCTGCTCCGGTCACGGATATCGAAAACGCTCTGGAACTCATGTTGAAATATATCCAGAAAAGTGAAAAAAGGTTGCTGATCAGCGTTGATGAAGTGACGAATTCCAAATATATCCGAATCTTTGCAAGCTCCTTTCAGATTTTTTTACGAAACGACTATCCCATCTTTTTACTGATGACGGGATTATATGAAAATATTTATAATCTTCAAAATGATAAAGTACTGACCTTTTTATACCGTGCACCCAAATTAATCCTGGAGCCACTCAATTATACCGCTATCCGCAAACAATATATGGATATCTTTTCTCTGGATATAGATGCTGCCGGAGAACTGGCTTCACTGACCAAAGGCTATCCTTTTGCCTTTCAGGTACTTGGTTATCTCTACTGGGAAAATCGCGATAAAAAGACTTTGGAACAGATTTTGCCGGAATATGACCAATATCTGGATGAATATGTATACAGTAAAATATGGTCGGAATTATCCGATCTGGATAAAAAAATCGTAACTGAAATGTCTCTCAGCGGAGAGACTCAGGTAAAAGCTCTCCGTGAGCGATTAGATATGAAATCTGAACTTTTCTCTGTCTATCGTGAGCGTTTAAAGAGAAAAGGTGTCATTATTTCCAAAGAATACGGGAAAGTCACACTGGCCTTACCTCGCTTTGATGAGTTTGTAAAAATACAACAGCTTATGTAGCTGCGAGGCACAGCGTCTATTCCACGCCCCGCAGCACAAGTTTCCCCACATATTTCTGGGCCAGTTCCTCCATCTGTTCCAGTTCCTCTTTGGAAAATGCGCCGAACGGATCTACACCGCCCGGTTTCACATCGTCACATTCCGCTGTCTGTATCATCCGGTACAGGCAGTTTTCATTCTCTTCGTAATTCTGAAGATAATACGCAGGGCATCCGGCGATCCATTTACCGATGTCCTCGAATTCTTCCACCCTGTGGATTCCCTTTACCACGGTAGTGCGGAATTCATAGGGGATGCCACTGCTTTTCAGGATGCCGATACTCTCCTCGATGTGGGAGATATCTATATGCGGCAGTCCCGCCGCCCGAGCATAATTATCCCTGGAAGCCTTAATATCCATCGCCACATAATCAATCAGGTGCTCCTGCAACAATTCCCACAATACCCCCGGCATATACCCGTTGGTATCCAGCTTAATGGGATACTCCAGCTCCTTGATCTTTTGCAGGAACGCCCGAAGGTCCCGCTGCAGAGTCGGCTCTCCTCCGGTGACACAGACGCCCTGGAGAATCCCCTGCCTTTTTTTCAGGTAAGAGAGTACTTCTTCCTCCGGAATGAGCGGCTGGCAGCCGGGATCCAGCACCAGTTCCCCGTTGTGACAAAACGGACAGCGAAAATTGCAGCCCCCTGTAAAAACAGTGGCTGCAATATGTTCCGGATAATCTAATAAAGTTGTCTTGTTAAAACCATGTATCTGCATAGTCTAAGTCCTCGGCATAGTGGAATCCCGCACCACCAGTTCTCCGTCGAACACGCAGTGCTGGTGCTTCGCCTTTTTCCCGATGATGTCGAACAGGATCCGGGCCGTCTCTCTCGCCATGCTGTCCACCGGCTGCTTTAAAGTCGTCAAGGACGGGATAACATATTTCCCGATTTCCACACCATCAAAGCCTGCCAGAGAAATATCCTCCGGCACCTTGTATCCGGCATCAGACAAGGCTTTCCCGGCACCGATCGCCAGCATATCGGAGATTGCGAAGATCGCCGTGCACGGAATCTGCTTCTCGAGGAATTCCTTCGTCACCATATAGCCATTCTCCAGGGAGTAATCTTCCAAATCACTCCTCATAGGCAGGATCAGTTCTTCTCTTACTTCTATTCCGTTATCCTTCAACGCCTTTTTATAGCCCTCCAGACGCAGCTTACCGATGGAAGCATCCGTTTTGCGGGCACAGAGGATTGCAATATCCTTATGTCCGTTCTTGCACAGATAGTCCACCATCTTGTAGCTTTCCTTGGTATCATCCACCGCTACGGAGGAATAGGTGTTGCGGCTGAAGCCCTTGGGCAGCATTCCCGTGGTACTTAAGATAAACGGCACATGAAGCTGTGCCAGCTTTTCCTCACTGTGCACCAGATAACCGCCGAGGAAGATAATGCCGCGAAGTCTTTTTTCCTTGACCAGCTTCAGTGCCACTTCCACTTCGTCCTCGTCATAGTCTACATGCTGCAATACCATGGCGTAAGATTTTTCCTTGATCTCTTCTTCCAATACCTTGATCATCTGGCTGAAGAAAGAGTTGTTAATACCTTTGACCAGTACTGCAATTGCCTTGGCATCCTGACGTTTCAGGTTTCTGGCACTGTTGTTTGGTACGTAGTTATTCTCTTTGATCACCCGCATGATCATTTCCTTGGTCTCAGGATTGATGTCCGGGTGGTTATTTATGGCACGGGATACCGTGCTGACACCGACACCGCAGATTCTTGCGATGTCTTTGATCGTGATTTCCTCCATGGAGCACAAACCTTTCCAAGCCTACGGACCTATCTGCCGTACAGCTTCGTCATACTGCGGATCCGTCCTGCAAGCTCCTTTGTAAAATCTCCGTTCCCCATTCTCCACTTCCAGTTGATGCCCAGTGTGGAAGGAATGTTGATGCGGGCCTCCGATCCCAGTCCAAGATAATCCTGCATGGGAATGATCGCCAGATCCGCTACGCTGGACATTGCGGCACGCACAAATTCCCAGGGAAGCTGCTCTCTGGGAATCGGCTCTCCGTCCGCATTTTTCAGACGCAGATAGTCGTCACAGAGCTTTTTGTCAGCTCCCTTCAAGGTGTCATACCACCCCATCACAGTATCATTATCATGAGTTCCCGTATATACCACGCAATTATGTGTATAATTATGCGGCAGATAATCACTTTCCTCACGGGAATCAAATGCAAACTGCAAAATTTTCATACCTGGATAACCGGATTTCTTCACTAATTCTATCACAGATGGTGTTAAAAAGCCAAGATCTTCTGCAATAACTTCTTTTTCTCCCAGTTTTTCCTTCATGGAACGGAAAATATCATATCCCGGGCCATGTTCCCAGTGGCCGTGCTCCGCAGTGGGTTCCCCATAGGGAATCGCATAATAAGCATCGAATCCACGAAAATGATCGATACGTACCACATCATAGCGTTCAAAGCAGGCTGCCAGCCGCTGCATCCACCAGGCATAACCGGTCTCCTTGTGATGTTCCCAGTTATACAGAGGATTGCCCCACAGCTGTCCGGTGACGGAAAACGCATCGGGAGGGCATCCCGCCACTGCTACCGGCTCACAATTCTCATCGAACTGGAACAGCTCCGGATTCGCCCAGGCATCTGAGCTGTCAAATGCCACATAAATGGGAATATCCCCAATAATCTTGATGCCGTTATCGTTGGCATAGGTCTTTAGTTTTTCCCACTGTACCTGGAACAGATACTGCTGGAACTGGTAAAACATAATCTCTTTCGCATATTTTCTGCGATATTTGTCCATGGCAGCCGGGGTTCTTAGCTTGATATCCTCTTCCCAGGCTGCCCAGCAGATGCCGCGGAAACCATCCTTGATGGCCATATAAAGTGCATAATCCTCCAGCCAGTATGCATTCTTCTGTACAAACTCCTGAAATCTCGCATCTTCTTCAATATGACTGTTATCAAACGCTTCCTTCAACAGGCGGAAACGGCTCTTATAGATTTTGCCGTAATCCACGGAATGGATATCCGTGCCGAAGTCATAGGTATTGCACTGCTCTGTGGTCACATAGCCTCTCGCCACCAGATCCTCGGGATCAATAAAGTAGGGATTACCCGCAAAAGTGGAAAAAGACTGGTACGGAGAATCTCCATAGCTGGTGGGTCCTAATGGCAGAATCTGCCAGTAGGCCTGACCGGCTTCTTTTAATCTGTCAATAAATTTATATGCTTCCTTGGAAAAGCAGCCGATTCCGTAGCGGGACGGCAGGCTGCTCACCGGCAGTAATATTCCGCTTTTTCTCATATTAATAACCCTATCTTTCTATTTTTTAGCCCTTAACTGCACCGGCTACCACGCCCTCGATAATGTACTTCTGACAGGTCAGATAGAAGACGATAATAGGAATCACGGACAGTACCAGCAGTGCCATCATGGCACCCAGATTCTTTGCACCGTAAGAACCTACCAGGTATTGTACTACAACCGGTATGGTCTTGTAATTAGTACTCAGGCCGATCACCAGATAAGGCAGCAGATAGTCGTTCCAGATCCACATGGCATTCAGGATGGCTACGGTGATGGCAGTAGGCTTTAAGATCGGCATTACGACACCAAAGAAGGTCTGCAAAGGGTTACATCCGTCGATCATGGCTGCCTCTTCGATGTCCAGTGGAATCGATTTGATGAATCCACAGAACATGAACACGGACAGGCCGGAACCAAATCCCAGATACAGCAGCACCATTCCGGGAGGGTTGTTCAGGTGGGTCATATTAGCCAGCTTAGACATAGTGAACATTACCATCTGGAAAGGCACGATCATGGAAAATACGAACATGTAATACAGCACGTTGGCCACGCCGGTTTTCACTCTGGTCAGATAGTACGCAGTCATGGAAGTGAACAGAATGATCGCTGCCACGGAAAATACAGTGATAAATGCAGACCACCCGAAAGCTGTGAAAAAACCGGTTTTTTCAATACCGTTCACATAGTTGGTCAATCCCACAAAGGTCTCTGCGGTAGGCAGTGCAAACGGATTGTTGCTGATGAACAGTTTTCCCTTAAAGGAGTTGATCAGCACGAAGAAAATAGGTGTTAAAAATGCAACTACCAGCAGACACAGGATACAAAATATGATCACATTGGAAGTTTTTTTCTTAGTCATTATTGTTCTACCTCCTTACGTCTGGTAAGTACCAGCTGTCCCAGGGCTATGACTGCCACAACGATGAAGAACAGTACTGCTTTTGCCTGACCGACACCTTCGTAACCGTTTCTGCCGTAGAAAGTAATGTAAATATCCAGAGCCAGCATTGCGGTCTTTTTGCTGGGAGCACCGGCAGTCAGCGCCAGGTTCTGGTCAAAGAGCTTGAAACTGTTGGATACAGTAAGGAACAAACATATAGTAATAGATGGCATAACCATCGGAATTTTCACTTTGAATAAAGTCTGTAACGAAGTAGCTCCGTCAATCTGTGCTGCTTCGATCAGGTCTGTAGGTACATTCTGCAGTCCTGCTACATAAATGATCATCATATAACCGATCATCTGCCAGTTCATCAGGATAACCAATCCCCAGAAACCATAGGTAGGATTAGCTACCAGTGTGGTCTCATATTTCAACAATACCGCATTGATCATCTGCTGCCAGATATAACCCAGGATGATACCACCGATCAGGTTCGGCATGAAGAATACGGTACGGAACAGGTTGGTTCCTTTGATCTTTCTGGTCAGCGCCAGTGCCAGAACGAACGCAAATACATTAATGGTAATGATAGATACAACAGAAAACTTTAAGGTAAAACCGAATGCGTTGACAAAATCTTTGTCCGCAAAAATTTTAATATAATTTTCCAGGCCTACAAATTGTGCATTTGTAATCGTTTTAAATTTGCAAAAGGACAGATATACGCCCATAACAAACGGTATGATAAATGCAAAGGAAAATGCGATCAATGTAGGCAGTACAAAAATGGGAAAATATCGTTTTAATGTCTTTTGCATAAGCCTTCTCCTATTAATTCCTTTTTACATGATATTCCGGGTTTTACAAACACGGGGGCCGTGGTACCACCACCGCCCCCTGTGTCTGAAGTTATATAAGATGGATAACGATTTAGAATAGTTATAAGTTGAGATCAATTAGTTAGCTGCGGTTGCGGCCTTTTCAGCTGCCCATTCGTCAACTACTTTTGTCTTTACAGCGTCCCAGTCGATGGAACCGGAAGCATACTCCAGAAGAGCTGCACCGAAGTCATCCTTGAACTGCTGGCTGGGGAAGGAAGTGAAGTTCCAGGATACAGATGTCTTGGAGGTATCTGCCATGTAACGAAGAACTTCCTGTGCCAGAGGATCGGTGGGCTTTTCATCATCGCTGAAGGTATCGAAAGGAGCAATGAAGCCAAGGTCATTGGTTACTGCTGCCTTACCGGTTTCAGAAGAGAACAGCCATTCAACGAATGCGATAGATGCTGCCTGATCCTCAGCAGAAGCTTCCTTGTTGATGCAGAAGAAGTTCTCAGTACCGGTGCACAGTCCCTGGTTCTCTTCACCTTCAACGCCGGTATAAATAGGAAGGAACTTAACATCCTCAGCCTTAACGGTGTTACCGTCTACGCCATTGATCTGGCTCCAACCCCAGTTACCGTTCTGTACCATTGCTGCCTGACCCAGAGCGAACTCAGCCATGGAGTCGTCTACAGACTTGCTTCCCAGCAGACCGGGTGCTGTGCAGGAGTTGTTGATGTACAGATCAAAAATGTTCTTGAAGTTATCGGAGTAAGTGAACTCCAGAGTGTCGGTATCGGTGATACCCTTGTCCTTGAACTCGTAGTATACAGGGATGTTAGCCAGATGAGTCTGCCATCTCCAGTCTTCACCGGGAGTCAGGGATGTGGAAGCGAATACGCCTTCAATACCCAGTTCATCTTTCTTAGCCTGCATATCTTCTACAACCTCTTTTAACTTAGCAAAGTTGTTGATCTCATCCATGCTTGCTGCCTTAGCGCCGTCCAGTGCGAAGTACTTCTGCATGATAGCGTCGTTGTAAATGATACCGTAACCCTCTACTACGTAAGGGATTCCGTATACACCACCGTCTTCACCGGTGATTGCCAGGCTCTTATCCATTAACCAGCTGTACAGGTCTGTATCCTTTAAGTCTGCGCAGTAGTCTTTCCAGTTCTGATAACCGATAGGTCCGTTGATCTGGAACAGGGTAGGTGCTTCCTTGTTAGCGATCTCAGACATCAGTGTCTGCTCGTAGGTACCGCTTGCTGCAGTTACAACCTTTACAGGAACACCAGTCTCCTCGGTATATTCCTTAGCCAGCTTCTGCCATACTTCGTCAACTTCAGGTTTGAAGTTCAGATAGTATACAGAGCCTGCTGCCTCTGCGGTCTTCTCTGCCGCCTCGGTAGTTGCTGCTGCGTCCGTCTTGTTGTCGGTAGCAGGGGTGGTTGCTGTTGCATTATCAGCATTTCCGCAACCGGTCAGCATGGAAGCTGCCATTACTGCACAAAGTAAAACACTTGCCAGTTTCTTCTTCATAATCTTACCTCTCCTTTTTTGTTGGAACGGGAACCCTTCATAATTCTTGCTATACTCCCGTCAGGTTGTCGGAAACGGTTTCGGTATTGTTCCCGGTAACGTTTCCGTTGCTGTAATTAGAAAATAGCACATTCACGAACTGGTTGCAAGTGCTTTTCTGTAAATCCCTGGAAGTTTGTATATTGTTCTCAAAATACTTCTCGCAGTTTTGTGCATTTTCACAATGACTTTATAATTCTTCTGCCGCTTATATTCTTTTTTCAAATAATTAACCCCTCGAGCGGACTGTCTCCTATTCGATTTTTATACTTTGTACACCATCTCGCTTAAAAGCTAGATGATGTACATTCGCCAGGTACAGATTCTTGTGCAAGCACAAATCTGTACCTGGCTCATCGTATACACAAAAAGAGGTGCTGCCTCATCCTTCTGCAGCACCTCCCGGGTTCTTTTTTCTATTTTATTTTTACAGATACTTTTTCCAGCCTTCCGGCAGATATTTTGCCGTGCTGCGGAGCATATCCCTTACCAGCTCTTCCACCTGTTCTCTGGAAGCTCTTCCTTTCACCTGCGGATCCTCCAGGAATGCTTCCACCACCAGATCAAAATCACACAGAATAGCTGCTTTCAGAATCCGCTCATGGTTTGCCACATGGGGATCCACCAGCTCCTTGATCTGCTCCGGAAGCTCTCCGGCATACAACGGGCGGATGGCATCTCTCTCGAATACCGCATTGGTCTCTACAACCGCACTTTCCGGCAGATTGGCAATCTGATGTCCGGTATTGGGAATATTGACATTGCTGATCTTGCGGGTCAGTCCGCAGAGTGCCTTGATCAGCTGGATACCTTCCTCCCCGGTAGGCTTCAACTCGATCTCTTCCTCACCGGCTGCCAGTCTCGCGCTCTTTGCCAGACGTTCCTGCAGATCCTTCTTTCTCCAGTCTACGGTAGTCAGACCGAATTTCCATCTCTTTACCGTCTCGGGATCTTTCAGATAACTGTCACCCACACCGGGCATGAATTCCACCAGATGCCTGTCGCCTGCTGCTGCGATCAGACCATATTTGCGGAACAGATCAAATTTCACAATATGGGCACACTCGAAAGTAGAGTTCGCCCAGTTTTTATCTGCTTCTTTGTAGCCGTCTTCCTTATGCTCCTCGGTATATTTCCGGTAAATGGGGAACAGATCGATTCCCTTATAGGAAGCATAGTCAAACCAGGTGAAATGGTTGATACCCAGTACATTGACCTGAATATCCTCACGTTTCACATCCTTAAGCCCCATGGTCTCTTCCAAAATACCCTTTAACACTTTCTGGGTACCGAATACTTCATGGCAGCATCCAAAAGCTTTGATCTCCGGAAAAACATAGTACAAAGTCTTCACGCACAGGGACATGGGGTTGGTGTAATTAATGACCCAGGCTTTCGGTGCATATGCCCTGATGGCCTGTGCGATCTCCACATACATGGGAATCGTACGCAGTGCTCTCATGGCACCGCCGGGGCCTGCGGTATCTCCTACAGACTGATAGATTCCCAGTCGTTCCGGCATATGTACATCCACAGCCATCTCATCAAAAGTTCCCGGCAAAATAGAGATCACGATGAAATCCGCACCGGTCAATGCGGACTGTAAGCTGTCAGAAACAGTATAGTTCCATTTGCCCACCACATCCTCTCTTGAAGAAAGTCTGTTGCCGATGATCTCATTGTGTTTTGCCGCCTCCGCATCAATATCATACAGGCGGATGGTTCCGGACAGTTCTTCATCCATGGCCAGATCCGTCATAAATGTCCATGCCCATCCTCTGGAACCACCGCCAATATAGGCGATCTGTAAATCTTTTACCTTTCCGTCTGCATACTCCATTTTTGTATCCTCCTTATGTGTTTCCGGTCCTTGGGATCCTCTGCTCCATCGGCCCGTACTGCCTTCTCTATATTGCACATTATAGCCTATAGCTGTATAATAATCTTGCTATTATTTGCGTATTTTTTGCCATTTTCGTACTATATTGACTTTTATTTTTATACAAGCCCATAGATTTGTAATATAGCCTGCGCATACTGTTTTTCAGAATGCAGTCTAATATAGCACTAATATAGCATAGGAAAAAGGAGATCACTATTATGTTTGAAACAGGGGATTTTCAGACACCGGCTCCACCGGAATCAGGCGTTGCGGACAATGCTGTTGCTTCGACGCCTCAGGATCACTGGCTCTATAATGAGCTTGTAGACGGATTCCACATCGACCGTGTTGTACGGGACTATAATTATTCCATGGATATCCGTCACATTCACGAAGAATACGAGATTTATTATCTTTTAGAGGGGGAACGGTATTATTTTATCAACCAGCAGACCTATCTGGTCACCCCGGGAACGCTGGTCTTCATTGACAAGGAGCAGATCCACCGCACCGGTATGGCTTCCGCCGGACCACATCACGACCGGATCGTTTTAGGAATCATGGAAGAGCCCTTTTCTACCTTTCTGGCATCTTTCGGAGGATTGCAGCTGCAGAGTTTTTTCACGGAGCAGGGCAGTATTCTGACACTGCCAGAAGAAATGCGCCCCTATATCCAGTCTCTGTTGCAGGACATTGCCTCTGAGCTGATCCACAAAAAGCCCGGCTAACTTCTGGCCGCCAT
>ENA-UAEB01000098-UAEB01000098.1-human-gut-metagenome-genome-assembly--contig:-NODE-98-length-24202-cov-4.299333_pt1 | contig 24202 bp, 18 predicted proteins | sample MGYA00244273_ERZ654269 | MGnify/ENA primary metagenome ERZ654269 (study PRJEB26926, sample SAMN06165041) | human gut metagenome | biome: ENVO:00009003; feature: ENVO:2100002; material: ENVO:00002003...
TGTCTCGTGGGCTCGGAGATGTGTATAAGAGACAGATCCGGCATTGTCCGGGACAAAACTGTGGCATTATTCCTTTGATACGGAGCAACTCTATGATCCGGCAGTGAAGCCGGAATACCGGAATCTGGCGGAATACCGGGACGATTATCTGTATACCATGCGTCGTTTTCTTAAGGGAGATGACAATATGCTATCGGGTGTATTGTATGAGATGCGTCATATCCCCGCCAATATGGGACGGATCCATTATCTGTCTAATTATTACGGATTTACCCTGATGGATATGGTTTCTTATGACCATAAGCATAACGAAGCCAACGGCGAGGGCAATCGCGACGGTAACGATTATAACTGCAGCTGGAACTGTGGTGAGGAAGGACCGTCCAGACGGAAAAAAGTGCAGGCACTTCGGAAAAAACAGTTACAGAATGCATGTTGTATGTTGCTGCTGACACAGTCCACCCCGTTGATTTTCATGGGGGATGAGTTTGGCAATTCCCAGCAGGGCAACAATAATCCCTATTGCCAGGACAATAAAATCACATGGCTGAACTGGCAGGACAGGGAGAAAAATGCGGAATTATTGAATTTCTGGAAACAGATGATCGCTTTCCGTAAGGCACACCCGATCCTGCATCCTGAGGAAGAGCTTCGGATCCTGGATACGTTATCCTGTGGTTATCCGGATCTGTCCTATCACGGACAGAATGCCTGGAGGCCCCAGACAGAGAGCTATAACCGGCATGTAGGCATTATGTACTGCGGAAAGTATGCAAAGACACCACAGGGTGGGGAGGATTCTTTCCTCTATGTTGCCATGAATATGCACTGGGAGCCGCAGAAACTGGCATTTCCAAAGCTGCCGAAGGGTATGGAATGGAATCTTGTGCTGGCAACGGAGAAGTCGGAAGATACTCTGACAGTGCAGGAGAAAGAAGAACAGTCCAGAGAGCAGACGGGGATCATTGCCCCCAGAAGTATTGCAGTATATGAAGGCGTTGTGATGGCAGCATCACAGGACAAGGAGAAAAAAGTTTCGGCAAGATCTTTAAAAAAGAAAACAGATGTTGCCGGAGAAAGATGATAGAACGAAATGAATATCTGGAAACATTTTAAAACGATCACACATCATAAGATCCTTGTGGCAAAGGGCTGCTTTAAGGTAGGTCTGTATAAACAGGGATTGTTGCATGATATGTCCAAGTATAGTCCCACAGAGTTCTGGGTAGGGGCAAAATACTATCAGGGGACACGCAGCCCAAACAATGCGGAACGAGAAGATATCGGTTATTCCAGCGCCTGGCTGCACCATAAGGGCCGGAATAAACATCATTACGAATACTGGATCGATTACAGCATGCAGGCACTGCCCGGTGGAATGGCTCCGGTGCCGATGCCGGATAAGTATATTGCGGAAATGATCATGGATCGGATCGCTGCCAGCAAGGTCTATATGGGAGGCGAATACACGGACAGGTCTCCTCTTGATTACTATTATCAGGGGACAGATAGGGCACCCATTCATCCGGAGACGAAGGCAAAACTGCTATATGTGCTGGAAATGCTGGCAGAGGAGGGAGAGGAGAAGACCTTCCGGTTTATCAAAGAGGAACTGGTGCAGCATAAACGGTGTATGGACTGGCACCAGCTGGAGAAAGCGGAATAGAATAGTAAAAAACAGTGGTAAGTAGAGGATCCTATGAACTGTATCATTCTGTTATTGTTACTATTTTGTGGTGGAAATTCTTGTAGCAACGGCTGTAGCTGTATAGGAAACAGCAATCGCAGTTCCTGCGGAAACAACAATTCCTGTGGGAATTCCAATAACTCCTGCGGAAGCAGTAGTTCCTGTGGCAGCTCGAATGCCTGCGGCGCACGTTGTCTGGAAGACGAGGGACGCGGTGGAGACAGAGACCGCAGACCGCCCAGACCGGATTTCCCGAATTTCACACCGGTGGATGATCCGGCATTTTCCAGGAGAAATGACGGAAGATGCGAGACCTGTGGATGTGAGCAGAATTCCTGAAAATATGGGTAACAGGAAATCCCCTGAACTGTCTTGGCAGTTCAGGGGATTGTTTTGTCTGAAAGACTAGTTGGACATAACTTCTTTCCAGTATTTGTTGTAGAGTTCTTCGCCGTCCTCTCCGAGGTACAGGAAGGTTTCCAGATTGTTATACTGCGTCAGATCCGGGAAAGCAATGGGAGAATTCTTCAGATCTTCATCCTCGATCAGCTCTCTGGCGGCGGTATTAGGAGTACCGTAGGTGATGTACTCGAAATTCTTCAGTGCTACATCCGGACGACACATGAAATCGATGAATTTCTCTGCATTTTCCTTGTTGGGAGCATTCTTCGGGATTACCCAGCCATCGATCCAGACATTGGTGCCTTCCTCGGGAATGACATAATCGAGATCCGGATTTTCGCCGATCACATAAATGGCATCACCGGAGAACATTACACCGATCGCAGCCTCGCCGCCGATCATTTTGTCACGTACCTGATCTACAACATACGCCTGTACCAGAGGCTTCTGGGCGATGAGATCATCGGTAGCTATCTGGAGTTCGGATTCGTCCAGACTGTTAGAAGAGAAGCCGTTTTTCTTCAGAGCAACCATAAAACTGTCTTTAATAGAATCCATCATCAGAATATTGTCAGCATATTTTTCATCCCACAGATCTGCCCATTTGGTGGGAGGGGTATCTACCAGAGTCTTATTATAGATGATTCCTACAGTTCCCCAGCAGTAGGGAACACAGTACTTGTTGCCGGGATCGTAAGCGGCAGCCTGCTCATAATACTCGGCACCGATGTTTTCCTTGGCATTGGGGATCTTGTCATAATCCAGTTCCTGAATCAGGTCGTTTTCAATCATTTTCTGTACCATGTAATCGGAAGGACATACCACATCATAAGCGGAAGAACCAGCTTCTACCTTGGGATACATGATCTCGTTGGTCTCGAACTCATCGTAGACCACTTTGATTCCGGTCTCTTTTTCGAACATGGTGATCGTATCGGGATCGATATATTCACCCCAGTTGTAGACGATGACTTCACCGTTTTCACCACCGGCGGAAGAGGACCCGCAGCCGGTCAGAGCAGTTGCGGTAAGGATACCGCACAGAAGCAGTGCAATAAATTTTTTCATTTCTTTTCCTCCTGAATCTATTTTCAAAGAATTATTTCTTCTTCTTTGCCATGGGCATGTAGTTCACCAGTAAAAGCAGAACCAGTACCGTCACAAAAATGATGGTGGACAATGCATACATTTCCGGCTTGATGCCCTTCTTTACCTCAGTGTAGATTTTGGTGGACAGTGTGTCGACACCGGGACCTTTGGTAAAGTGGGTAATGATAAAATCATCCAGTGACATGGTAAATGCCATCAGGAAACCGGAAAGGATACCCGGCAGGATATCCGGAAATACCACCTTGAAAAAGGCGTAGGTCTGGGAAGCACCCAGGTCAAGGGCGGCCTCATACGTGCTGGGGTTCAACTGCTTCATACGGGGCATTACGCTTAAGATCACATAAGGAATATTAAACGTAATGTGTGACAGCAGAATCGTACCAAAACCAAATTTGGCTCCAAGACTTAAGAACAGAAGCATCAGGGAGATACCGGTAACAATCTCTGCGTTCAGCATGGGAATATTTGTGATTCCCATAAGGATCGTACGACTGGTACGCTTCATGGATTGCATGGCAATACAGGCAATCGTACCAATGAAGGTGGCAATCAGTGCAGACAACACAGCCAGCGCCAGTGTATTCCACAGAGCCTGCATGATCTGTTCGTTCTGGAACAGGGCAGCATACCATTTGGTCGTAAAACCTCCCCATTTTGCACGGGTCTTGCTGGCGTTGAAGGAGAGTACGATCAGGGTAACGATGGGGGCATACAAAAAGATAAAGATCAGCCCCAGATATATTTTCTGTGCCGTTGTTTTGATCATAATGTGTTCGCCTCCCCCTCTTTATCCGTGATTACGGAGATCACCATATTGAAGATAATGAACAGCATCAGTACGATGGAAAGTCCGCTTCCCAGATTCCAGTTGCCGGTCTGGGTAAATTCCTGTTCGATGACATTACCAATGAGCAGGATTTTGCTGCCGCCTAAGATCTTACTGATCACGAAAGTGGTCAGGGCGGGGACAAATACCATAGTGATACCGCTGAACATGCCGGGCAGACTTAAGGGGAAGATGATCCGTACAAAGGTCTGCACACCGTTGGCACCAAGATCATAAGCGGCGTTGATTACGCTCTTGTCGATCTTGACCAGTACATTATAAAGAGGCAGTACCATAAAAGGCAAAAAGTTGTATACCATACCCAGTACGATGGCAGAGGGTGTATTGATAATATTTAACGCCGGCAGATGCAGGGTGGAGAGGATGCTGTTGATGACACCTGTCTTCTCAAGCAGTGTCTGCCATGCCAGGGTACGAAGCAGGAAGTTCATCCACATGGGCAGGATAAAGATCAATACCAGAAACGAGTTCTGGTTGACATTCATGTTACACAGGATCATGGCAAGGGGATATGCCAGAAGCAGGCAGATCACAGTGCTGATCACGGATAACTTCAGCGCTTCCCACAGAGCCTTGGAATGCTCGGCGGTTGCGATCGCCAGAATATTATCCAGCGTAAAAGCACCGCTCTTATCGGTCAGACCATAGTAGAAGACCATGCACAGGGGCACGATGACAAACATGGCTGACCAGAAGATAAAAGGGAGCGATAATAATTTTTTATTCATTGACACCAATCGCCTCCTCATCCTCGGATTCCGGCTTCTTCATGATCTGGATGTTGAACGGATCCACTTTGATGCCGACTTTGGTCCCGACAGGAACCATTTTCGTGGACTGTACCAGCCACTCGAAACCGTTAGCCATAACTTCCATTTCGTAATGGACACCTTTGAAAATGGAATGGGTCAGTGTACCCTGGATAATACCTTCTTCCGGTGCTACCAGCTCCACGTCCTCGGGACGGATGACTACGTCGACGGGCTTGTTTTCTCCGAAACCGGTATCCACACAGTCAAAGCGGGCACCAAGGATCTCTACCAGACGATCTCTGATCATGGTTGCACCGATAATGTTACTGTCACCGATGAAGTCGGCAACGAAAGCGTTCTCCGGCTCGTTGTAGATACTTTCGGGAGTGCCGATCTGCTGGATATAGCCCTGGTTCATGACCACGATGGTATCGGACATGGTCAGAGCCTCCTCCTGGTCGTGGGTGACATAGATAAAGGTAATTCCCAACTCATTTTTCAGACGGATCAGTTCGTACTGCATGTCCTGACGCAGTTTCAGATCCAGTGCACCCAGAGGCTCATCCAACAGCAGAAGCTTGGGCTCATTTACGATAGCACGGGCAATGGCGATACGCTGCTGCTGACCGCCGCTTAAGGAATCCGGCATACGGTTCTCGAAACCGTCCAGATTGACTAACTTCAGGGCATATTTAATTTTATCATTAATATAAGATTTACTTTTACCGCTGATCTTTAATCCGAAAGCAATGTTCTCCGCAATGGTCATATGAGGGAAAAGAGCATACTTCTGGAATACGGTATTTAAATTGCGCTTATTGGGTGGAAGGTTAGTGATATCCCGGCCTTCGAAAATGACCTGACCTTTATCAGGGGTCTCGAAACCGCCCAAGATACGGAGGGTTGTAGTCTTTCCGCAGCCACTGGGGCCCAACAGAGTCAGAAACTCGTTCTCGCGGATGTACAGATTGAGATCATCCAGAACCATCTGATTGTCAAATGATTTTGAGATGTTCACTAAATTGACTAAAGCATTTTTCATCAATTTTTTCCTTCCTGATGTAAAAAATCCTGCAAAAAATCTTCGAAAAACCTAAATGAAAATTTTTTGCAAGTCGAATTAATATTATACGTAAATACACGGAAAGTCAATGTGAAGTTTTGCAATTTCTGGCCTAATTTACATAAACTTTACCCTGTGGAAAAAACAGGAGTATTTTTCGGGAATTTTGCAGAAAAAATGTTTCACAATTTTCAGAATTGTGCTATATTTATAAACATAAAAAAGACATAGAACGCTAAGGAGGATCCGGTCATGAGCAAGGGAAAATATGTTGCCTACATTTCCAGTTACACACAGGGGGACAGTCATGGCATCAGAATATATGATGTGGATATGAAAAACGGCCGTTTTAAGGAGAAAGATAAGGTAGAGATCACGAACTCTTCCTATCTGACCATTTCCCACAACGGAAAGTTTCTTTATTCTATAACGGATTTTGGTGTGGAGGCTTATACCATCCAGCCGGACGGAGATCTGGAGCTGATCAACTTTGCACCAATCAATGGTATGAGAGGCTGCTATGTTTCTACGGATTATACGGATCGGTATCTGTTTGTAGCCGGTTATCATGACGGTAAGCTGACAGTACTCAGACTGAAAGAGGACGGTTCCATCGGCGAAATCACTGATGAAATCTACCACAAGGGTCTGGGCAGTATGGCAGAGCGGAATTTCCGTCCCCATATCAACTGTGCCCGCATGACACATGATAATAAGTATCTTCTGGTGGCAGATCAGGGTATGGATCATGTCAATGTATATCGTTTTGATGTGGAGAAGGGTAAGGTAAAGCTGGAGGATATCATTCGCAGTGAGATGGAATCCGCCCCCCGTCATATCAAGATTTCCGAGGATGGCAGGTATATTTACATTCTCCATGAATTAAAGTGTTATATTGATGTATACGAATATGCGGACAATAATAACGACCCTACCTTTGAGAAGATCCAGACGGTAGAGCTGATCAAGCTGACCAGAGGCAACACCAACAGTGCCAGCGCCTTCAGTTTTTCATTGGATTACAATTATCTGCTCAGTTCCATTGCAGGGGATAATTCTGTTATCGTATTTGATGTAGACAAGAAGACAGGACTTTTGAAGAAGAACTTCCTGCTGCCGATCAGCGGTGAGTATCCCAAGGATGCAGAGTTCTTCCCGGACAATAAGTTTCTGGTGTCTTTGAATCATGAAAGTAATACGATGACCTTCTTCCATATTGATCTGGAGCATGGAACGATGATCATGAATGGACCGGCAATGAAGGTCAATATGCCCAACTGTATTTTGTTCCATAAGTTGGGGTAGATATTATTTTAGTAATAATCCCCCGCAGCCTCGGCTGGGGTAAGAAACGCGGCACGCTTTCGCTCTGTCGCAGAGCGTAACGGCACATAAGCGGTCAGAATACGCCCGCTAAGTGCCGACGTCTGCTTACGGCCTGCTTATTCTTACACCCATCCGGGGCTGCTTGCTTATTTTAATAACCTTGTGATATGAGATGGGATTTGGTAAAATAAGAACATATAGAAATTGGGAGGTAGGAGTATGGCACAGATCAGACCATTTAGGGCATATCGTCCCTGTCAGGGGATGGAGAAAAGGATTGCGGCGCTTCCTTATGATGTATATAACAGGGAGGAAGCGTGTGAAGTGGTGAAGAAGAATCCGGACTCTTTTCTGGCGGTTGATCGGGCGGAGACGCAGTTTGGCGAGGAAGTAGACACATATGCGGACTGTGTGTATGAGAAAGCGGATCAGCTGCTTCGGGAGAAAATTCAGGAAGGAAAATTTGTACAGGATCCGACACCATGTTTCTATCTGTATGAACTGACCATGGACGGGAACAGCCAGACCGGTGTAGTGGCTTGTGCCTCTATTGACGATTACCGGAACAATGTGATCAAAAAGCATGAAAATACCAGAGCGGATAAGGAGGAAGACCGTATCCGCCATGTAGATACCTGCAGTATGCAGACGGGGCCCATTTTCCTGGCATATCGGGCGAAAGAGGAACTGCAGAACAAGATCGGAGAGATCAAAACACAGACACCGGTATACGATTTTGTCAGTGAGGACGGCATCGAACATCGTGTGTGGGTGATTTCGGAGGCTGCGGATGTGGCAATGATTGAAGAGGCGTTTGCAAAGATCCCGGCTATTTATATTGCGGACGGTCATCATCGTTGTGCCTCAGCGGTAAAGGTGGGATTAAAGCGCAGAGAGCAGCATCCGGATTATACGGGAGAAGAGGAATTCAATTATTTCCTGTCGGTGATTTTCCCAGATGAAGAACTGCAGATCCTGGATTATAACCGGGTGGTGAAGGATTTAAACGGTATGGATGTCGATGCGTTCCTGGCAGCCATCGAAGAACATTTTATGATAGAGAAAAAAGGACGTATTCCTTACCGGCCGGAGAAAAAAGGAGCTTTCGGTATGTTCCTGGAAGATGAGTGGTACTGTCTTACAGCGAAGAAGGAGATTCGGAGCGAAGATGCTGTGGAAGGACTGGATGTATCTCTTTTACAAAATTACCTGTTGAATCCTGTTCTGGGAATCGAAGATCCAAAGACAGATAAGCGGATCGATTTTGTGGGAGGTATCCGGGGACTTGCGGAACTGGAGCGGAGAGTACATACCGATATGAAGGTGGCATTTTCCATGTATCCTACTTCCATCGGGGAACTTTTTGCAGTGGCGGATGCGGGACGTCTGATGCCTCCGAAGTCCACCTGGTTCGAGCCGAAGCTGCGCAGCGGTCTGTTTCTGCATGAGATAGAGCGGTAATACCTACGACCGGATAAGCAAAATAGTGACAGAATAGAATGCAGCAGACTACACGCCGCAGAAAAGAGGGAATATGACAAACAAACTTTATAAACTGATGAACTGGGCAAAGATAGAAGAAATCACTTATTCTGAATGTGATAATCCCCATGAACTGTTAGGACCTCATAAGCAGGGAAGTAAAATGCTGGTACAGGCATTCTTCCCGGGAGCAGAAAAGGTGACGATCCACTGGAAGAAGACAGGACAGGTAGGCGAAGCTTTTCTGGCAGATGTCCCTATGGAACTGGCAGACGAAGAAGGTTATTTCGCAGCCCTGATAAATGCCGGGAAGATGGCACCTTATGAATATTTGGTGGAATATGGAAAGACAGAAGAGCGTGAAGCCCACAGAATGATCTGCGGCGATGCTTACCGGCATGTTCCCCAGATCACGAAGGAAGATATGGATCGTTTTGCAGTCGGTGTTCATTACACCATTTATGAAAAACTGGGCGCACATCCCATGGAACTGGACGGAGAGAGTGGAACCTATTTTGCCGTCTGGGCACCGAACGCCATGCGCATCAGTGTAGTGGGGGATTTCAACGGATGGGACGGACGGATCCACCAGATGAGACGCCTGGGAGATTCCGGTATTTTCGAATTGTTCATTCCCGGCGCAGAAGCAGGAGACTGCTATAAATATGAATTGAAGATCAAAGGTGGACTGACTTATCTGAAAGCAGACCCTTACGGCAACGCCGCGCAGAAGAGACCGGAGACAGCTTCCGTCATCGCTGACCTGCGAGATTTTTCGTGGGATGACAGCGAATTCTTGAAAAAAAGGGAAAGCTACCAGTGCGGAAATGCTCCGGTCAGTGTGTATGAAATGTATCTGGGAAGCTTTGTGACGCCGGACGAGGGACAGGATTATGCGAACTATCGTGAGATCGCTCCGAAGGTCATTGACTATGTAAAAAAAATGGGATACACCCATGTGGAACTGATGCCGGTTATGGAACATCCTCTGGATGCTTCCTGGGGCTATCAGGTGATCGGTTATTATGCCCCTACCGCCAGATACGGTACACCGGAGGACTTTATGTTCTTCGTGAATGAACTGCATAAGGCGGGAATCGGCGTGATCCTTGACTGGGTACCGGCACATTTTCCCAGAGATACTTACGGATTGTCCGGCTTTGACGGCACCTGTCTCTATGAGCATCAGGATCCCAGGCAGGGAAACCATCCTCACTGGGGAACGCTGATCTACAACTACGGCCGTCCCCAGGTATCCAATTACCTGATCGCCAATGCTTTATTCTGGGTGGAAAAATATCATGCAGACGGTATCCGGATGGATGCGGTAGCCAGTATGCTTTATCTGGACTACGGCAAACAGGACGGGGAATGGATTCCCAATATGTACGGTGGTAATGAGAATCTGGAAGCCATCGAGCTGATCAAACACTTTAATTCAATCCTCAAAAAGAGAGATCCCGGGGTATTGTCCATTGCAGAGGAAAGCACGGCATTTCCCATGATCACCGGATCACTGGATGAAGGCGGACTGGGATTTGACCTGAAGTGGAACATGGGCTTCATGAATGACTATCTGGATTATATCAAATACGATCCCTATTTCCGCAGCCACCACCACGGAGAGCTTACTTTCAGCATGATCTATGCCTACAGTGAGAAGTTCATGCTGGTATTTTCCCATGATGAAGTGGTACACGGCAAGGGAACTCTGCTTGGTAAAATGCCTGGAGACAGGGCACAGAAGCTTGCTAATTTACGTCTGACTTACGGTTATATGATGACCCATCCCGGCAAGAAGCTTCTCTTCATGGGACAGGATCTGGCGGAAGAGAAAGAATGGAACGAAATGCGTCAGGTAGAGTGGCAGCTGGAGGAACAGAAGGAAAATGCCGGTGTCCAGAAACTGGTGAAGGATCTGAATGTACTTTACAGAGAGAATAAGGCATTGTATGAATGCGATGATCAGGCCAAAGGCTTCCAGTGGATGAACGAGATCTCTGCCAATGAATGCTATGTAAGCTTTGTGCGTAAGGGAGAAGAGGCAGAGGAACTGCTTCTGGTCGTAGCAAACTTCTCCGGAGTACCCAGAGAGATCACCACAGGTGTGCCTTACGAGGGAAAATACAAGGAGATCCTGAACACGGATGCTGTGCAATATGGCGGTACCGGTGTGGTCAATGACCGTGTGAAACGTGCGGAGGACGTGGAATGGGATGACAAAAAGCAGTCCGTTACCGTGAAAATGGCTCCCCTTTCCTTAAGCATTCTGCAGTTTATTCCTTATACCGAGGCAGAACTGGAAAAAGTGATTGAGAAGCGTATCCGCAAGAATACACCGATCCGCAAGACCGCAGGCAAGACTACAAAAAGAAAACAGGAGAAATAAGGCAACATGGATCTGACAGATAACGTAATTGAAGAGGTGCAGAAAAAAGAAGGACTGATCGCATCTTTCCTGGATACCCTGCCGGAAAAGGCACTGAATCTTGGCATCCGGATCGGACTGGCACTGGTATTCTTTTTCATTGGAATGCAGCTGATCAGGCTGATCCGCAAGATCATCCGTAAATCTATGAACCGGGCGGGAGCAGAGATCGGTGTGATCCAGTTCGTGGACTCTTTTGTAAAAGCTTCTTTATATATAATACTGATCCTGACACTGGCGTCCTCCTTCGGCGTGGACGCAGCCAGCATTGTTGCGTTGCTGGGATCGGCCGGCGTGGCCATCGGTCTGGCAGTGCAGGGAAGTCTGTCTAATCTGGCGGGCGGTGTGCTGATTTTATTATTGAAGCCGTTTAAGGTGGGAGATTACATTGTGGAAGGCTCCTCCGGTAAGGAAGGTACAGTAAAAGAGATCCAGATCTTCTATACAAAGCTGTTAACCTATGATAATCAGACGATTATTCTTCCAAACGGCAATCTGGCAAATAACACCATTGTGAATGTCACTGCTGCCGAATCCAGGCGATGTGATGTGAAGGTGTCTATTGCTTACAGCGCAGATATTAAGAAGGCAAAGGAAGTTCTGACAAAGGTTCTCTCTGAAGATCCCGATACTATAAAGGAAAGAGAGCATTTTGTATTTGTAGATGAACTGGCAGACTCCGGAATCAACCTATGTGTACGCTGCTGGTTCAAAAATGAGGATTTCTGGCAGGGAAAATGGCGTATTACCGAACAGTGTAAGTATGCACTTGATAAAGCAGAAATTGAAATACCGTTCCCGCAGATGGATGTGCATATGCGTTAATTAAAAATAGATATTGAATTTTACAGACTATAATGATAATATTACCGTTGTGATTCAATGTTTTAATATTTACATTTTTAGGAGGAAAAAATTATGAAAAAGTTTCTGGCACTTGCACTTGCATCTGTCATGGCTGTTTCTCTGGTAGCATGCGGCAGCACCAATGCTGACACCAATGCAGAATCCAGTGCGGCAGCTACCACCACTGCAACAACTGCAGAGAGCAGCAGTGAAGAACCCGGTCTGAAGATCGCTATCGTATCCAGCCCCTCCGGCGTGGATGACGGTTCCTTCAATCAGGACAACTACAACGGTGTTCTGAAGTTCATTGAGGAGAATCCGAATGCAACCGTAACCCCCATCCGTGAAGAGACCGGTGACAGCGCAGCAGCTGTTCAGGCTGTAGCTGATGTTGTAGCTGATTATGATGTTATTGTATGCTGTGGTTTCCAGTTTGCAGGTATCGGCAATCTGGCACAGGAGAATCCGGATACCAAGTTCATCCTGATCGATTCCTGGCCTACCGTTGATGGTACCGAAGTAACCGCAGATCAGGTGATCGACAACGTATACGCTGCTTACTATGCTGAGCAGGAGAGCGGTTTCTATGCAGGTATGGCTGCAGCTCTGTCTACCACCACAGGTAAGGTAGCAGTAGTAAACGGTATTGCATATCCTTCCAACGTGAACTACCAGTATGGCTTCGAGTGCGGTGTTAAGTATGTGAACGGTACCGAAGGCATGAACGTAGAAGTAGTAGAGCTTCCTTCTTACGCAGGTACCGATGTTACCGGCGCTAACGTAGGCGGTAACTATGTTGGTAACTTCTCCGATGAAGCTACCGGTAAGGTACTGGGTAATGCTCTGATCGCTGAAGGCGTGGACATCCTGTTCGTAGCAGCAGGTGGTTCCGGTAACGGTGTATTCACCGCTGCAAAGGAAGCTGAAGGCGTTAAGGTGATCGGTTGTGATGTTGACCAGTATGATGACGGTGCAAACGGTGACAGCAATATCGTTCTGACCAGTGGCCTGAAGGTAATGCATGATACTGTTTACAACGTACTGAACGAAGTAAAAGACGGTTCCTTCAAAGGTGCTAATGTGACTCTGACCGCAGCAGATGATGCTACCGGTTTCGTAAGTGAGGAAGGCAGATGCCAGCTCACCGCAGAGGCTATTGAGAAGATCAATGCAGCACAGGCTCTGTTAAAGGAAGGCAAGATCGTTCCTGCGGCAAACTTTAACGGTGTAACTCCGGAGACCTTTACCTGGTAGGAAGAATGGATTCACAAGAAGGTGATGGTGAGGAACTGTCACCTTCTTCTTGTTTAAACTGCTGTTTAGGCAGGAAAATGTACAGAAATGAGGATGAACATGTCGGAATATATTGTTGAGATGAAACACATCACCAAACGTTTTCCCGGGATCGTAGCCAATGACGATGTGACGATCCAGATCAAAAAGGGAGAGATCTTTGCCCTTCTGGGAGAAAATGGTGCAGGAAAATCCACCTTGATGAGTATGCTGTTCGGAATGTACGAACCGGATGAAGGAGAGATCTATATCCGGGGTGAAAAGGTGAAGCTGGAATCCCCCAATCATGCCACCAAATTAAACATCGGTATGGTACACCAGCATTTCAAACTGGTATCCAACTACACCATTGCTGAGAATATCGTAATGGGTATGGAGCCGGTGAAGAAGGTGCTGGGATGTATTCCGGTAGTGGATATGAAGAAGGCCAATCAGGATATCCGGAACCTTTCGGAAAAATACGGACTGGCAGTGAACCCCACCGATGTGATCAGCGACATTAATGTCTCTACACAGCAGAGAGTAGAGATCTTAAAGATGCTTTACAGAGAAGCGGAGATCCTCATTTTTGATGAACCCACAGCGGTTCTGACACCGCAGGAGATCGATTTCCTGTTGGATATTATCAAATCTCTGCGGGATGACGGCAAGACTATCATCCTGATCACACATAAACTGGAAGAAATCAAACGGATCGCGGACAGATGTGCCATCCTGAACCACGGACGTCTGATGGATGTCATGGATGTGGCTACCACGTCCACCAAAGTCATGGCCAACAAAATGGTAGGCCGTGAAGTGAATTTTGAGACAGAAAAAGAGCCTGCAAAACCGGGTAAGACCATACTCAGTATCGAGAAACTGAATGTTTACAATAAACAGGATTTCCAGGTGGTAAAGGATGTATCTCTGGAGGTACATTCCGGTGAGATCGTTGCGATCGCAGGTGTGGCAGGCAACGGACAGGTAGAAATCGCAGATGCTATTGCGGGACTGGTACCGGTGCGTTCCGGCAAGATCCTGTTAAACGGCAGAGACATTACGAACCTGTCTATCAGAGAACGAACGACCGAAGGAATTTCCTATATTCCCGAGGATAGACAGAATTACGGACTGGTCATGGATTTTACCCTTTCGGAGAATCTGGCACTTCGTAATTATTACAAAGAGCCGTTCTGTCATAAGGGAGTACTGGATCAGAAGATTTTTGAAGACAACAGTGAAAAACTGATAGAAAAATACGATATTCGAAGCGGCCAGGGCAGCAAGACAGTGGTACGTTCCATGAGTGGTGGTAATCAGCAGAAAGCCATTATTGCCAGAGAAGTGGAACAGGATTCCTCCCTGATGATCTTTGTGCAGCCCACCCGTGGACTGGATATCGGTGCCATAGAGAATATCCACAAGCAGATCATTGCAGAGAGAGACAAGGGCAAGGCAATCCTTCTGATCTCTCTGGAATTGGATGAGATCATGAATTGTGCGGATACCATCGCAGTTATTTATAACGGAAGCATACAGAAGATCGCCAAAGCCAGTGAACTGACCACCAATGAAGTGGGAGAGTTCATGATGGGCGTAAAAAACAAGGAGAAGGAGGCATAAGACCATGAAAAAATTTACAAAATTATGGAATGCGGTAAAGATTCCTCTCCTTGCGATCCTTTGTAGTCTTGTGGCAGGTGGTGTGATCATCGCTGTGACCGGTTCCAATCCCTTTAAGGCTTATTACGCACTTCTACAGGGAGGCGGACTGGCACCCAAGTCCTCCTACGCCAGCTACAAGAGTATGCTGACGGACTTTATGAGTTATGTGAACTATTTTACCCCCATGATCTTCGCGGCACTGGCTGTGGCGGTAGCACTCCGCGCCGGACTGTTTAATATCGGCGTCTCCGGACAGATGCTGGCAGCCGGATTTACCGCAAGCATCGTTGTGGGCTACAGCAGTCTGAACGCTGTGCTGGCAAAGCCGCTGGTAGTGATCATCGGCCTGATCGTCGGTGGTCTGGTGGGGGCACTGATCGGCTTCCTGAAATACCGGTTTAATATCAATGAGGTCGTTTCCTCTATTATGTTAAACTATACGTTCCAGTATGTGATCAGTTTCTTCATCAATACCTTTTTCGTGGATCCGGTCTCCAGACAGTCAAAGGAAATCTCCGCAGCTTCCAGACTGACACTGATGGATACCATGGTGGGCAATCTGAAAATGGATATTCCGCTGGGAATTATTCTGGCTCTGTTTACGGTGGTGGCTGTATGGTTCCTGTTAGAGAAGACAAAGCTTGGTTATGAACTGAAGGCTGTGGGCTATTCCCGCAGTGCTGCAAAATATGCAGGTATCAAGGTAGGCAGAAGCATGGTACTGTCCATGACGATTTCCGGTGCACTGGCCGGACTTGCCGGTGTGACTTATTATCTGGGCTATGTGGGATCCATTCAGCCAAAGGTATTGATCAGTACCGGATTTGATGCCATTGCGGTATCCCTGCTTGGTAACAACAATCCCTTCGGTATTGTATTTTCTACTATGCTGATCACCCTGATCAGCAAGGGAAGTACTTATATGAAATCTGCGGCCGGCGTGGATGCGGAGATTGCATCCGTTATCACCGGTATCATCCTTTTGTTCAGCGCATGTAATGCTTACATCAAGTGGAAAATGGAGCGAAACAGAAGAGAGAAAACCAACAAGACAAAGGAGGACAAATAAATGGATATTGTGATCATTGACGGTTTATCCTTTGCACTGCCTTTATTTATTATGGCCATCGGTGGCATCTACTGTGAGAAATCCGGTGTGACCATGCTGGCGGTAGAAGGCTTACAGGGTTTTGGCGCCTTTATCGGTGCATTCGTGGCGGTTGCCATTGCGGGAAACTTTGCCGGAGACTCTCCGGCACCTTTCTACATTGCCATGATTATGGCGGCTGTGGGCGGAAGTCTGTTTGCACTGATCCATGCCATGTTATGTCTGAAGTTCAAGGCCAATCAGGTTATCAGTGGTGTGGTAGTCAATATTCTGGCCATGGCGCTGACCGCATATTTAACGAAGCTGTTCAACAGAGTGGTATTTGGTGCTACGTCCGATAAGTTCGTACTGACTGTTTCTTCCAGAATTACTATCCCGGGAATCTCTAAGATTCCGGTACTGGGAGCGGTATTTACCAATCTGTATCCTTTTGAACTGGTGATTGTGGTAGTGGCTTTCGTGGCGTGGTTTGTGATGTATAAGACCCGCTTCGGCATGCATCTGCGTGCCTGCGGTGACAATCCCCATGCAGTGGATGCGGCCGGAAGACAGGTGGGACAGATCCGTCTGGCAGCCATTATGATCTGTGGTGCGTTGTCGGGACTGGGAGGTATCTGTTTCGCGTATTCCATTTCCGCAAACTTTTCCTCCAGTATTTATGTAGGTTACGGTTATCTGGCTATTGCGGCACTGATCTTCGGCAACTGGCGTATCCTGCCGACTCTGGGAGCGTGTCTGTTGTTCGGATTTGCCAGATCCGGTGGATACCGTCTGGTACAGGTACTGCAGATGCCCAGCAGTTATCAGGATCTGGTCATGATCCTGCCTTATGCACTGACTTTGCTGCTTCTGGTATTCTTCTCCAAACAGAACGGTGCACCGAGAGCACTGGGAGTGATCTACGACAAAGGTGCAAGATAAGCAGACATTTGCAGAACGCAGCTTTGCATGGCTCTGAAGAGTTACTACAAAAAAAGAGAAAGCGAAAAGCTTTCTCTTTTTTAATACATATAAGCTGAAAATGGGACTCGAACCCACGACCCCTTCATTACGAGTGAAGTGCTCTACCAACTGAGCTATTTCAGCGGACTAGGTTATTATATATGTTCTTTGGAAATTTTGCAACTGTAAAATTTATTATTTTCGCAGAACGTTTCACAAAGCCGTAAATTATGTAGGAGACCGTAAGACGAAAACGCCTGCGGATCTCCGAAAGGTCAGTTGCGGTGCTTTTTGCTGTAATGTTCCAGAGACTGTGTCAGCAGATAGAGCAGCATGGCAATCACACATAGCAGTAAGATGGAACTGATTACCATATCCAGCTGGAAGACCTGGGAACCGTAGATGATCAGGTAGCCCAGTCCCCGTCTGGCGGCGAGAAATTCCCCGATGATAACACCTACCAGGGACAGCCCGATATTGACTTTGGTGGTACTGAGCAGGGTGGGAATGGATCCCGGCAGTACCACTTTGAAAAAGATATCCTTGCGGTTTCCACCCAGTGTGCGGATCAGAATCTCCTTTTCCGGATCTACCTGATGAAAGGCGGTGTAAAAGCTGATGATGGATCCGAATACTGCCACAGAGATTCCAGCAATGATGATGGTGTTGATCCCGGTGCCCAGCCAGACAATAAACAGAGGAGCCAGAGCGGATTTCGGAAGGCTGTTGAGCAGTACCAGATAAGGCTCTAAGATCTCCGACAGCTGCCTGGAAAACCACAGCAGAGTGGATAACAGAAGACTGACGAAAAATACCAGCAGGAAACTCAGGATCGTTTCTAACAGTGTGATACCGATATGCATCGGAAGGGACCGTTCTGTCCATAATTCTCCAAGGCACAGAATGACTCTGTGGGGACTGGAGAAAAAGAAACTGTCGATCCAGTCAAGATCTGCACTTACTTCCCACAGGAGTAAAAAGATTCCCAGAAGAAAAAAGCGCAGGAAGGAGACCTGTCTGTGATGGCTTTTGTGTTTTCGAAGATATTGTTCCTGAACGGTCAGAGGTTGTTTAGTTTGTGGTCTCATCCGTTAATTCCTCCCAGAGTTGTTTGAAATAATATGGAAATTCTGGCGCATTTCTGGCAGCCAGCGGTGATGCATCCGGAAGCGTGAGCCGGATGGGGAGAACGGCCTTGATCGTCGCCGGCCTCGCAGACAGTACATAGACCTTGTCGGCCAGACTGATGGCCTCCGACAGATCGTGAGTGACGATGATCATAGTCTTACCAGCCTGCCGGATCAGCCGGCAGATATCCGCGGATACCATGAGCCTGGTCTGGTAATCCAGGGCGCTGAAGGGTTCATCCAGAAGGAGCAGCTGGGGATCCAGGGCAAGGGTGCGGATCAGGGCAGCACGCTGCTTCATGCCGCCGGACAATTCGCTGGGACGTTTATCCTGAAAGCTTTCCAGACCATAGTCGGACAGAAGCTGTTTCACATAGTCGGTACGCTCTTTGGTAAGAGCATGATGGATCTCCAGTCCCAGAGTGACATTCTGGTAGATGGTACGCCATTCGAAGAGATGATCGTGCTGCAGCATATAGCCGACACGGGGATAGTGAAGGGATCCGTCGGGATTGTTGACTACGATGGTGCCGGTCTCCGGAGCAAGCAGTCCCGCAATGATAGACAGCAGCGTGGACTTCCCGCAGCCGCTGGGACCTACTAAAGCGACAAATTCCCCTTCCTCCACCTGAAAGGAGACATCTTTTATGGCACTGGTCTCGCCAGCAAGATTATGATAGGAGTAACCTATGTTTTTTAATTCGATGAGAGCTCCCATAAAAAGGCATACTTCCTTAACTTGAATATTTATTGTTATAGTATGAATTTAAAAGAAAAAAGTGTTTTTGCTACCCGAAAGTGATGAAATTCACTGTATTGCATTAAAGTGTCGTTTGTGATATGATTAATTGCAATCAATGTCTATGAGAAAAATTGTCTGATAGGCTGCTGACAGAATAAAAAGATGGGAGAATGACCATGGCGCAATTATGGGGAGGACGCTTTACGAAACAGACCGATCAGCTGGTATTTGATTTCAATGCGTCCATAACATTCGATAAGAGATTGTTTCATGAAGATGTCACCGGAAGTATCGTACATGCCACCATGCTGGCAAAGCAGGGAATCCTCACCGAGGAGGAGAGAAAGAGCATTATCGAAGGACTGACCGGTATTTTAGAGGATGTGGATGCCGGAAAGCTTACAATCGACGAAACCCAGGAGGATATCCACAGTTTTGTAGAGGCAACCCTGATCGACCGGATCGGTGATGCAGGCAAAAAGCTTCACACCGGACGCAGCCGTAACGACCAGGTGGCGCTGGACATGCGTCTCTATACCAGAGCGAGAGTGGCAGAGACAGACGGACTTCTGGAAAAGCTTCTGGAAGCCATTCTGGACACCATGGAGAACAACTTAGAGACCTATATGCCGGGATTCACCCATTTACAGAAGGCACAGCCCATTACGCTGGCTCATCATTATGGTGCCTATTTTGAAATGTTCAAGAGGGACAGACAGCGTCTGGCCGATATTTACAAACGTATGAATTATTGTCCTCTGGGAGCAGGAGCACTGGCCGGTACCACGTATCCGTTAGACCGTGAGTATACCGCAAAGCTGCTTCGTTTTGAAGGACCGACATTAAACAGTATCGATTCCGTGGCGGACAGAGATTATCTGATTGAGTTCCTTTCCGCACTTTCCACGATCATGATGCATTTAAGCCGTTTCAGCGAAGAAATCATTATCTGGAATTCCAATGAGTACCAGTTCGTGGAACTGGACGATGCCTATTCCACTGGAAGCAGCATTATGCCTCAGAAGAAGAACCCGGATATCGCCGAACTGGTAAGAGGCAAGACCGGAAGAGTCTACGGTGCCCTGATGGCGTTACTTACCACCATGAAGGGACTGCCCCTTGCTTATAATAAAGACATGCAGGAAGACAAGGAGATGGCTTTTGATGCCATGGATACCGTAGCGGACTGTATTGCCTTATTTACCGGCATGATAAAGACCATGAAGTTCCGTAAGGACCGTATGGCAAAGAGTGCCATGAACGGATTTACCAATGCTACGGATGCCGCAGATTATCTGGTAGGTAAGGGCGTACCTTTCCGGGATGCTCACGGCATTATCGGACGCCTGGTACTGTATTGTATTGAAAAGGATACTTCCATTGATGCCCTGAGCCTGGAAGAATTACGTTCCATCAGTGATAAGTTTGATGAGGACATTTACGATGCCATTTCCTTAAAGACCTGTGTGGAAAAGCGGCTGACCATCGGTGCTCCCGGTGCGGAAATGATGAAGCAGGTCATTGAGAAAAATAAAGAATACCTGAAAACAAATGCCATAGAAGTATATCAACAGGCTTTGGAAGACCGCATTCAGTAAGTGGAAACTGAACAGGTCTTTTGCAGATAAAATAAAAATGCACAAAGATGAGGAGGAAATGAAAAATGAGTGAAAAATTACGTGTAGGTATCCTGGGCGGAACCGGTATGGTAGGTCAGAGATTTATCTCTCTGTTGGAGAACCATCCCTGGTTCGAGGTAACGACCATTGCTGCCAGCCCCCGTTCCGCAGGCAAGACTTATGAGGAGGCCGTGGGTGACCGTTGGAAGATGACCACTCCCATGCCCGAAGCTGTGAAAAAGCTGGTAGTCATGAATGTCAATGAAGTAGAAAAAGTAGCCGCACAGGTTGATTTCGTATTCAGTGCGGTAGATATGACCAAGGATGAGATCAAGGCCATCGAGGAAGCATACGCAAAGACCGAAACCCCTGTGGTATCCAACAACAGTGCCCACAGATGGACCCCCGATGTTCCCATGGTAGTACCCGAGATCAATCCCGAACATTTCCAGATCATCGAGGCACAGAAGAAGAGACTGGGAACCACTAGAGGATTTATCGCTGTAAAGCCCAACTGCTCCATCCAGAGCTATGCACCGGTTCTGACCGCATGGAAGGAATTCGAGCCTTACGAAGTGGTAGCAACCACTTATCAGGCAATCTCCGGCGCAGGCAAGACTTTTAAGGACTGGCCCGAGATGGTAGGCAATATCATTCCTTACATCGGTGGTGAGGAAGAGAAGAGTGAGAAAGAACCCTTACGTATCTGGGGTAAAGTGGAAGGCGATAAGATCGTTCCCGCAACTTCTCCCGTGATCACCTGTCAGTGCATCCGTGTTCCGGTATTGAACGGACATACCGCAGCCGTATTTGTTAAATTCCGTAAGAAGCCCACCAAGGAGCAGCTGATCGAGAAACTGGTCACCTTCAGCGGTGAGCCTCAGAGACTGGGACTTCCCAGCGCACCGAAGCAGTTTATCCAGTATTTGGAGGAGGACAACAGACCTCAGGTGGCTCTGGATGTTGATTTCGAGAACGGTATGGGTATCAGTGTAGGTCGTCTGAGAGAAGATACCGTATATGATTACAAGTTCGTAGGTTTGTCACACAATACCTTACGTGGAGCAGCTGGGGGAGCATTGCTTTGCGCAGAACTTTTGAAAGCACAGGGTTACATCACCAAAAAATAAAGGGTGAGTGGGGTTATGAACGAGTTACGCTATCAGCTGGATCTTATGCGCGCAATGAATCAGAAACTGAGCGCTAAGGAGAGAATGTATCGTCTGTTGTGCGATACCATGGATTATGCTTATATCTACTATTCTTTTGAAAAGAATACGGTCACTACGCTGGGAAAATGGGATGATTTCTTTGACTTCCAGATTCTGGACAGAAGAGATTTTGTAAAACTTCAGGAGATGGTGGACGAACCGTATGTGCTGGCACTTCGGGAAATGCTGTTTTTGGAAAAGAGCGGTCGGGAGACGGACTCTGTGGAATGTATGCAGAGGGGAAAGAAGACCTGGCTGCAGTTTTCCAGCAGGATTTTCTACGAAGATGGCAGGCCGACGGATCAGATTATTGTGGTACAGAATATCACCAAACAGAAAACACAGAACGAAGAGCTTCTCTACATGGCGTATTACGACAGTCTGACTGGACTGTACAACCGTAATTATTTTGTGCGTCTTCTGACCGAATTTCTTCGTCGGGCCAAAGAGGATAACCGTCTGGTCAGCGTGCTTGTTATTGATATTGATGATTTCCGCAAGGTAAATGACGGACTGGGAATCGTGGCGGGGGACGAACTGGTACAGCAGTTTGGCTCTTTTCTGAAGGAATTTAACGGGGATGATGTGATCGTCTGCCACCTGACCAGTGATGTCTACTGCATGGCCATTTATGATCCTTGTGGGAACAAAAGTGTGGAACATATTCATAAGAAGATCGTTAAGCGCACCAGGGAGCCGTTTTATCTGGTGGGCGGGCAGGTTCTGAACATCACCGTAAGTGTCGGTGTGGCGGAATATCCGGAGGCTGCGACTTCCGCACTGGAACTGATCAACTGTGCGGAAATCGTAATGTTCAAGGGAAAAGCCATGGGCAAGAACCGGATCCAGTATTTCGATACGCCGATCCTGAACGATTTCCTGAAAAATGTAGAACTGGACAGCAAATTAAAAGAGGCTGTTTTTGAGAATAATTTTCTGCTGTATTATCAGCCCCAGTATTATGCGGGCAACCGTAAACTGCGGGGCGTGGAGGCACTGATCCGTTGGAAGGATGGCAACGGCAGAATGATCAGTCCGGCAAAATTCATTCCCATTGCGGAGAAGAACGGAACGATCATTCCTATCGGCAACTGGGTACTGGAACAGAGTATCCGTACTTTTTCCGAATGGAGGAACCGTTACGGAGTTCCTTTTGTGCTGTCAGTGAATATTTCCGCATTGCAGTACCAGAAGGAAGATTTTGTGGAATCCCTGCTGAATATCATTCATAAATACGATGTGGATCCGGATGAAATCGAACTGGAGATCACAGAAAGCATTTTGATCGACGATTTCAGTGCAGTTACCGAGAAAATGCAGTTGTTGAAGGAGTACGGGATTCGCATTTCACTGGATGACTTCGGAACAGGATTTTCTTCCCTGTCTTACTTAAAGAAGCTGCCTATCAATACGCTGAAGATTGATAAATCATTTACCGACACGCTGCTGACGGATTCTGCGACCCGGATTATTACGGAGTCTATTGTAAGTATGGTGAAATCCCTGGGATTTGAGTCCATTGCGGAAGGCGTGGAGGAAGAACAGCAGTATAAATATCTGCGGGCCATCGGGTGTGATATCATTCAGGGATATCTGTTTGGAAAGCCGTTGTCACAGGAAGAGATCGAACAACTGTTGCAGAAGATGTACTGATCTGCTGGGTCAGAAAGAAAGAGGCTGCCATGCTGACTGGAAGGGAACAGGAAACAGCTTTTTTGGAAAATCATTATAAGAGAACAGGGAGTCAGATACTGGTGGTGTATGGACAGAGAGGCGTTGGCAAGACGGCTCTCTTAACCTCTTTTACGGAGAAAAAACAGACGTTGCGTTATAGTGCGGGAAACTGTTCTTCCAGAGAACAACAATATTTGTGGGGACGGGAACTGCGAAGCCGGGGAAAGGAGATTGCAGAGTATCCTTCCTGGCGGGAATTGCTGGAATGCATGACAATACAGAAAGGCGAAACGACAGCAGATAAGAAAGTACTTATCATAGAGAATTTTCAGTATCTTTTAAAAGGGGATACTTTGTTTTTGCAGGAACTGATCCGGTTCCTGAAGGAGAAAAAAGAAGCACTGTTAGTGATCCTGACCACCTATGCCTCCGGCTGGGTGGAGAACAGCATGATTTCCAAAGTGGGAAATCTGGCATTTTCCGTCAGCGGATTTCTGAAGGTGAAGGAACTGCCTTTTTCCGCCATGCGTAAGATATTTTCCGACTATACGGTACAGGAAAGTATTTCGCTTTATGCGGCATTGGGAGGGCTGCCGGGACTGTGGCGGCTGCTTTATCCGCAGAATTCGGCAGAAGAAAATCTGATCCGGCTGCTTTTACAGAGGAACAGCTTTCTGCCGGAGCTTATGATAAAATGGCTGTCGGAGGAATCGCGGGAGACGGCAGTTTATGACACCATTCTGGCAACGCTGGCAGACGGAAGACATGGAAAACTGAACGATATGTATGCACATACCGGATTTTCCCGGGCCAAGATCAGTGTATATCTGAAGAATTTGATGGAACTGGAGCCTGTCTCTTATACACATCTCCGAGCCCACGAGACAAGAGGCAAT
>ENA-UAEB01000143-UAEB01000143.1-human-gut-metagenome-genome-assembly--contig:-NODE-143-length-20609-cov-4.705897_pt1 | contig 20609 bp, 19 predicted proteins | sample MGYA00244273_ERZ654269 | MGnify/ENA primary metagenome ERZ654269 (study PRJEB26926, sample SAMN06165041) | human gut metagenome | biome: ENVO:00009003; feature: ENVO:2100002; material: ENVO:00002003...
AGATTGCCTCTTGTCTCGTGGGCTCGGAGATGTGTATAAGAGACAGATTATATACCGTTAAGTATCACGAGCCCCATAAGACGCCTTACCCAGGTGACGGATCAGGTGGCAAAAGGTGACCTGACGGTGCGCTCCGACGTGACGGGGGGCGTGGAGGCCCAGGTGCTCAGCGATTCACTGAATACCATGATCGACAAGATCAACGAACTGTTAGAGCAGGTGAAGACGGAGCAGATCCGGTTGCGCAAGGCGGAATTTGAACTGCTGCAGTCCCAGATCAATCCGCACTTTTTATATAATACGCTGGATGCCATTGTATGGCTGGCGGAGGCGGGAGAACAGAAAAAGGTCGTGAGCATGGTAGGCAGCCTGTCGGACTTTTTCCGGATCTCATTGAATCAGGGACAGGATATTCTGGATGTAAAAGAAGAACTGCAGCACGTCCGCAGCTACCTGGAGATCCAGCAGATGCGTTATCAGGACATCCTTCAATATGAGATCTGTGTTCCGGAAGAATTAAACCATTGCCAGATTCCCAAGATCACGCTGCAGCCTCTGGTGGAAAATGCACTGTACCACGGAATCAAGAACAAACGTGGCAAGGGCATGATACGGATCGAAGGAGAACTGGACGGAGAGGATTGCATTCTGTTGATCACGGACAACGGCAAGGGGATGACGCCGGAGCGGCTGGAGCAGGTGAGGAAAGGCATCCGCAACCGGAAGGTCCGGGAGACCGATATCTACGGCCTGTACAATGTGAACGAACGTATCCGTCTGAATTTCGGCGAAAACTATGGTATCACCATTACCAGTACCTACGGGGAGGGCACCTGTGTCACGGTCCGGCTTCCACAGTATTAAAAAAATGAACCACTATCGTAAAAAAATCAACTTTTTACGCCGGTGGTTTTTTTTACCATAAAAATTTCAACTTTTCCGAGAGGTATCTTCATGGTTTTTTCCCTGGATCCGCTTTACAATAAGATCATCAAAGAAATAGTTCTTTGGGGAACAAAAACAAATTGGGAGGTTACACAATGAAGAAGAAAATTTTAGCAGCAGTAATGGCAGCAACCATGGTATTCAGCCTTGTAGCATGCGGCTCCTCTGATGCAGGCAGCAACGCAGCAACCGGAAGTGCAAGCGCAACAACCGGAAGTGCAAACGCAGGAACCGAAAGTGCAAGCGCAGGAACGACCAGCTCCAGCTCCTCCGGAGATATGATCAAAGTCGGCATCATCAACAACGACCCCAACGAGTCCGGTTACCGTACCGCAAACGATAAGGATATGAAGAATACCTTTACCGAGGCTAACGGCTACGAAGCATCTTTCGCATACAGCTTAAAGAACGATGAGCAGATCACTGCAGCACAGAAGTTCATTCAGGATGGCGTTGACTATCTGCTTCTGTCCGCAGCAGATACCGCAGGTTGGGATTCCGTATTGAAGGATGCACAGGATGCAGGTATCAGAGTTATCCTCTTCGACCGTACCATTGATGCAGATGAGAGCCTGTATGAGGCATCCATCGTATCCGATATGGCAAAGGAAGGCCAGACCGCAGTTGACTGGTTAAAGAGCCAGAACTTAAGTGAATACAACATTATCCACTTACAGGGTGTTATGGGTTCCGCAGCACAGCAGGGACGTACCGGTGCTCTGGATGACGCAGCAGCAAACGACGGATTCAATCTGGTAACACAGCAGACCGCTGAGTGGAACGCAGAGAAAGCACAGCAGATCGTACAGTCTGTAATCGACGCAGGTACTCCTTTCAACGTAATCTACGCTGAGAACGATGATATGGCTAAGGGTGCTGTAGCAGCTCTGGATAAGGCTAATATCTCCCACGGTGTTGGTAAAGACGTTATCGTTATGGGCTTTGACTGCAACAAGTGGGCTCTGGAAGAACTGAAGGCAGGCAACTGGAACTACGATGGACAGTGCAATCCTTTCCAGGCTTCCTATATCGATGACATCATCAAGAAGCTGGAGAACGGCGAGACCATCTCCGAGAAGACCATCATCATGGATGAGAAAGGCTTCGATGCAACCACCATTACTCAGGAAGATGTAGACAACTACGGTATCTAATCTGACGTAAACGACCAGAAGCGCGGCGCATGCTAGCTCCGCGCTTCTTTTATCAAAAGAGTAACTATTCAGAACCCCATTCGCAAAAGGCTCTTTCAGAGCCCACTTTATTGCGAATGTGGTTACTTCGCCCTATAAATATCATAAAATATTCTTACGAATGCCAGCATTCGAAGAACATTTCATGATATTTACATGGCTCTGAATAGTTACAGATTAAGGGGTGAAACTTTTGGACAATAACACAGTATTGGAAATGAAAAATATTCACAAAAGCTTTCCCGGTGTACGTGCTCTGAGAGGTGTGGACTTCCATCTGAACAAAGGTGAGATCCATGCGCTGATGGGAGAGAACGGTGCCGGAAAGTCAACCCTGATCAAGGTACTGACAGGTGTCTACAGCAAAGATGAAGGTCAGATCTTCATCGACGGCAATGACAAAGCCGTATCCATTCACTCTCCGCAGGAGGCACAGAAGCTGGGCATCAGTACGGTATATCAGGAGATTACACTCTGTCCGAATCTGTCCGTGGCGGAGAACATGTACATAGGACGTTCCAATAAGATCTATCAGAACTGGAAAAAAATGAATGAGGACGCAGACAAGATCTTACAGAATCTGGATATCCCCGCGAAAGCGTCCCAGCAGCTGGCAAGCTGTTCCATCGCCGTACAGCAGATGGTAGCCATTGCCAGAGCTGTAGATATGGATTGTAAAGTACTGATCCTGGATGAGCCGACCTCCTCTCTGGATGAGCAGGAAGTGACAAAGCTCTTCGGTCTGATGCGCGATCTGAAGGCCAGAGGCGTGGGTATCATCTTCGTAACCCATTTCCTGGATCAGGTATATGAAGTGTGTGACAAGATCACTGTTATGCGTGACGGCAGTCTGGTAGGTGAATATGCCATCAAGGATCTGCCCAGAGTACAACTGGTATCCAAAATGTTGGGTAAGGAACTGGATGACCTGTCCGATATCAAAGGCGAGCAGCCCACGGAACAGAAGACGGAGAACGGAGCCCCCTTATTTGAGACCAAAGATCTGTGCAGCGATGCCGGAATCAAGCCCTTTGACTTCTATATTAAGAAGGGCGAGGTCAATGGATTTACGGGACTGTTGGGATCTGGCCGAAGCGAGTGCGTCCGCGCTATTTTCGGTGCTGACCGTGTCATCGGCGGTACGGTGAAAAAGAACGGCAAGCAGGTCAAGATCAATAAGCCTCTGGATGCTATGCGTTGTGGAATCGGCTATCTGCCGGAGGATCGTAAGCGTGACGGTATCGTAGGTGACTTGTCCGTAAGAGAGAATATTATCCTGGCATTACAGGTGCTTCGTGGATTCTTCCACCCTATTTCCAAGGCGGAAGCTAATAAATTTGCAGACGAATACATCAAACTGCTGGATATCAAGACGGCATCGGCCGAGACACCCATCAAGTCGCTGTCCGGCGGTAATCAGCAGAAGGTAATCTTAGCCAGATGGCTTCTGACCCATCCGGAATATCTGATTCTGGATGAGCCCACCAGAGGTATCGATGTCGGTACCAAGGTGGATATCCAGAAGCTGGTACTGAAGCTGGCAAGTGAAGGCATGAGCGTGACCTTCATCTCTTCCGAGACCGACGAGATGCTCCGTACCTGCTCCCGACTGGTAGTCATGAGAGACCGCAAGGTGGTAGGAGAATTGTCCGGAGAAGATCTGACCCAGACCAAGATTATGAGTACGATTGCCGGAGGTGAAAGTAAGCATGAGTAATGAAAAGAAAGTAGAAAAAGGTAATAAAAATTTCCTGAGCGGATTGTTCCGGCAGCAGATTTTCATTCCCATTGCAGCCCTGATAATCCTGGCAGTATTCAATCTGATCGTAGACCCCAGTTTCTTCAAGATCACACTGGGATATAACAGCGCAGGAGATCCGGTATTGTCCGGTTACCTGATGACGATCCTGGACTACGGTTCCGAACTGGCTATTTTAGCCATTGGCATGACACTGGTCACTGCAGCTTCCGGCGGACAGGATATCAGCGTGGGCGCTGCCATTGCCATCGCAGGCAGCGTGATCTTACGAGTACTGTGTGGTACGAATTCCAGACCCGATACCCTGCAGGCTCCCATTATCGTAGCATTTCTGGTAGCCTGTGTGGTAGCCATGCTCTTCGGTGCCTTTAACGGTGCCCTGGTAGCATATTTCAAGATCCAGCCCATGGTAGCAACCCTGATCCTCTATACGGCAGGACGTTCCATTGCAGCATGGATCAACAACAACGAGCTTCCTATTGTAAGTGATCCGACCTTCAGCTATTTCGGTGGATTTATTCCGGGAATTCCCATTCCCACACCGTTCTTCATTGCAGCGGTCTGTGTACTGGTGATCTTCCTGGTATTGAAGTTCACAACACTGGGACTTTACACCCAGTCTGTTGGTATCAATGAGAATTCCTCCAAGTTAAACGGACTGAATCCCACATTTATCAAGTTCCTGACCTTTGTGATCCTGGGACTGTGTGTAGCGGTAGCAGCACTGATCAAAGTAAGCCGTCTGTCCTCCATCAACTACTCCGTTATTGCAAAGGATATCGAGATGGATGCCATCCTGGCAGTAGCTCTGGGAGGCAACTCTTTAAGCGGTGGTAAGTTCAACATGGCAGCTTCCATTCTGGGTGCTTATGTCATCCAGTTCCTGACCACCACCTTGTACAAATTCGACGTACAGTCCGATGCACTTCCTGCTTACAAGGCGGTAGTGGTTATCCTGCTGGTAGTCTTAAGTACTCCCAAGGTAAGAGAATGGCTGTCCGCTTTCGGCAAGAAGCTGAAGCAGGGCAAGGCTGTAAAGGAGGTTGGCTGATATGGGTAAGAAGTTAAAAAATATGACAGATACCAATCTGCTGCTGACCATCACGATCGTAGTATTCTTCGTAATGTATATCGGAGCCATCGTGTTCCAGGGAAAAGGCTTCTTAAAACCTCAGACATTTTTCAACATTCTGAACGCTAACGCAGCACTGATCATTCTGTCCTGCGGCATGAGTTTAGTCATGATCACCGGTGGAATCGATATTTCCGTCGGCGGTGTGGTGGCACTGGTCAGCATGAGCTGCGCCGTATATCTGGACTTCGGCGGCGGTAATGTATTTGTATCCATGTTACTGGCAGTAGCCATTGGCCTTGCTTTCGGTATCGTACAGGGCTTCCTGGTAGCATACCTGGATATCCAGCCCTTTATCGTGACCCTGGCGGGTATGTTCTTCGCCAGAGGTATGACAACGATCGTAAATACCAAACCTTTCAACGTAGCCAACGAAAGTTTCACTGCTTTGAAGGAAACCCGTGTGATCGTTCCAGGAATGGGCTCCGTGAACAAACTGGGCAATTACGTCAATGCTTATGTGGAGATCGGTGTGATTGTGGCACTTTTAGTAGTCATTCTGATGTTTATCATGCTTCGCTGGACCAAGATGGGCCGCAGCTTCTATGCGGTAGGCGGTAACAATCAGAGCGCGCTGATGTTAGGTATCAATGTGAAGAGAACCAAGTTCATGTCCCATCTGCTCTGCGGACTGTTGGCAGGTATCGGCGGTTATGTGTACTTCCTGCATGTAGGAAGCGGATCTGCTTCTCATGCCAGCGGCATGGAGATGAACGCCATTGCATCCTCCATCATCGGCGGTACGATGCTGACTGGTGGTGTCGGTAATATCATCGGAACCTTCTTCGGTGTATTGTCCCTGAGCACCATCCAGAATATCGTATCCAGTGCAGGTCTGGATCAGGCATGGTGGACCGGTATCACCATTGCAGCTATGCTGTGTCTGTTCCTGGTAGTACAGAGTGTGGTCATCGCAAGAAAAAAGAAAATGCTGCAGAACAAATAAAAGCAGCTGAAAATAGGGAGGAGCGGAAAGAGCGTGGCTGGTGTGCAGTCACACTCTTTTTCCGCTAGTAAAAGGAATCCACCGAATATCAGGGGGTAGAAGTTATGAAAAAAACGAAGGTAAAAAAGCAGAAAACTCTGAAAAAGCAGGGATGCAGCCTGTTCCTGTTGTTGATGCTGCTGGCACTGGCACCGGTAGTTTTGGCAACAGTGATCCTCAGTACCACATCTTTGCGTCTGACCAGAACGAATCTGGAAGGCAGTGTGCAGACCACACTGCATGTAACTGCGGATAATCTGGCAAAATACTGTAAGGAAAATGAGATCACGGCAATGAATGCCAGCGGTTATTATGAGTACCTGGACAGTCTGAAGGAAGAAGACCTGGAGATGGCCATTCTTGCAGACGGCATTCCGGCTACCACATCCATTAAAAATGAAAATGACTATCGTATCCGTGAAATCCCCATGGATCAGGATCTTGTGTCCGCCGGTGGGACGGAGGGATATTATGATAAAAATGTAGTGATTGAGGGAAATACTTATTATGGTTATTATATCCCGATCATGAATGACGGACGCATCACTGCGGTGGCCTTTGCAGCGGAACGGAAAAATGAGATCACCGATGCCCTGTGGGAGATCAAGGTTGTATTCCTGGTCTGCGCAGTGGGCATGGTGATCCTGTTTGGTGTTATCTGCTTTTTCCTGAGCAGAGCACTGTCGGGCAAGATGAAAGAGACCGGCAGCAGGGTGGATGCCCTGGCGGAAGGTGATCTGAGTGCCAGAAAAGAATCCGACAGTATTGTCCGGGAGATCCGTAATCTGTTACGGAATACCTCACAGATGCAGCGGAATCTGGCACAGGTCATCGGCGGTGTACAGGAGGTATCCGGAGAACTTCTAAACAGTGTACGGCAGGTGGCAGAGGGAAGCGATGCCACCACAGAACAGGCTGGACAGATCAGTCAGGCGATGGAGCAGCTGTCTTCCGCAGCGGAGGAAATGGCGGAAAATGTGCAGAATATCAGTGACCGTATGGATGAGATCGGAGAGGCGGTCAATGACATCAGTGTCAGTGCCGGACAGCTGCAGAAGGATTCGGAAGAAATACAGGACAACAGCAAAAAGGCGGGGGAAGGCATGGAAAAGATCATGACCGGCAGCAATCGTTCTGTGGAATCCGTGAATACCATTACAGCGAAGATTCATGAGACCAACGATTATATCGAAAAGATCGATGAGGCGGTAGCTCTGATCTTCTCCATTTCCGGACAGACCAATCTGTTAAGTCTGAATGCCTCCATCGAGGCCGCCAGAGCCGGAGAGGCGGGCAGAGGCTTTGCCGTGGTGGCGGAAGAGATCCGCAAACTGTCAGAGCAGAGCGCTGCCGGTGCCGAGCAGATCAAAAATCTGGCCCAGGGCATTATGGAGAAATCCGGTGAGACTGTGGAACAGGCGGATGTGGTAAAGAATATCATCCGGGAGGAACAGGATCACATTATTGCAACCAGAGAGCAGTATCAGCAGTTAGAGCAAAGTATCAGACATTCTGCGGAAGAGATCCGCAAGATCGCCGGAGAGACCGGACGTCTGTCACAGCAGAAAGAGGATATTCTGGGCAATATCGGCAGCCTCAGTGCTATCAGTGAGGAAAATGCTGCCAACAACCAGCAGGTGAATGCAAACATTGAGGAAATCCTGACACAGATACAGACAGTGGGCGCAAACTGTGATAAAATGAAACAGATCTCCGGGGAACTGGAGAGCTCTGTGGCGTATTTTCATACAGAGAAAGAACCTGCCGGAAAATGAGAGAATGACAGAGCAATTTCCGGGCGGGAAGTATGACAGAACAGGATGACATTACAGATATGAAGAAATGCAGAACAGGAAGACGATGGATGGCGGGTCTGCTGCTGGGGATGGGAATCCTGCTTGCAGGATGCGGCGACAGACAAAGCACTGCGGAGAATATTGCAACACCAGAGGATACACAGACAGACCGTATTGTGGTGGGATTTTCCCAGGTGGGAGCGGAATCCGACTGGCGCAGTGCCAACACGGAGTCCATGAAAAGTACCTTTACAAAAGAGGCCGGGTACGACCTGATCTTCGAGGATGGTCAGCAGAAGCAGGCCAACCAGATCCGGGCCATCCGAACCTTTATCCAGCAGGAGGTGGACTACATCGTGCTGGCACCGGTGACGGAGACCGGATGGGACACGGTGCTCAGGGAAGCAAAGGATGCCGGGATCCCGGTGGTCATCGTGGACCGTAAGGTGGATGTGGAGGATGACAGTCTGTTCACCTGCTTCGTGGGTTCGGACTTTGAACTGGAAGGCCTGAAAATGTCGGAGTGGCTGAATTCCTTTTCCATCAGCAAGGGAATTGCACCGGAGGATCTTCATATTGTAAATATTCAGGGAAATATCGGAGCTTCCGCCCAGATCGGACGTACCAGAGGATTGGAGCAGGGCGTGGCAAAATACGGTTGGGATCTGTTAGATCAGGTATCGGGGGAATTTACCCAGGCCAAGGGGAAGGAAGTCATGGAAGCTTTCCTGAAAAAATACGACAATATCAATGTGGTCTATTGCGAAAACGACAATGAGGCCTTTGGCGCCATGGAAGCGATCCGGGCGGCGGGAAAAAGGGTTGGCAGCAATCTGGCGGCAGGAGATATTATGATATTGTCTTTTGATGGTGTCAGCACAGAATCCATGGACTGCGTGCTGAAGGATGAGATCACCTGCATCGGAGAATGCAATCCACTGCATGGCCCCAGGGTGGAGGCTTTGATCCAGATCCTGGAAGAGGGCAGGACACCGGAAAAATTTTCTTATGTGGAAGAAGGATTGTATGCCCACGACGATACGGTGACCGCCGTGACGGTGGGAGACAAGACCTACCGGGTACGGCGGGTAGACGATGAGATCCGCAACGAAAATGCATATTGACAGATTTTGTGACGATTCGGACGTTCCCCTGCAGGCGGTCCGGATCGTTACTTTTTTTCCATGAGGGCTAAAGTAATTGTAAATCCGTCCGATACATATTGTGAAACATCAAAAGACATTCGGGAAGGAGGAGTCGATATGCGTATTGAAGCGTATACACAGGTACAGCAGCTGTATCAGTCACAGAAGGTCAGCAGGACTCAGAAGACTCAGACAGCGTCACACACGGACAGACTGCAGATCAGCAGCCAGGGCAAGGATTTCCAGACCGCTAAGGCAGCAGTGGCAGCAGCACCTGACATCAGGGAAGAGTTAACGGCTCCCATTAAAGCAAGAATCCAGAACGGTACTTATGGAGTGGATAATGCAAGCTTTGCGGAGAAGCTGCTTCAAAAGCAGGAAGAAATGAGGTAGTTCCTTGGCTAGTTTAATGGAAAACCTGATAGATGTACTGGACAGAGAGAGTACGGAGTACGAAGCTCTGCTTCAGCTATCACAGCGCAAGACACCGATTATTGCAGGCGGTGATCTTGCAGAGTTACAAAAGATCACGGACGAGGAGCAGGAGCTGGTCAGCAGGATCCACAATCTGGACAAGCAGAGAGCGGGAGTGACTGCGGACATAGCCGATGTATTGAACAGGGATGTTAACGACTTGAAATTGCCGAATCTGATCACTATGTTATCTGCACGGCCTGCGGAACAGCAGGCACTGGCGGATTCCCACGACAGATTACAGGCAGCGGTCCGGGGACTGAAGCGCGTGAACGAGCAGAACAGTGAACTGTTAAACAGCGCGCTGGAGATGGTGGAATTCGAGATGAATCTCCTCCAGGCATCCAAGGCTGCACCCGAGACAGCGAATTACAACCGGGGAGCTTACAATGCAGGCAATACCATGGGGGTCATTGACCATGGATTCGATGCCAAGCAGTAAGACCGGATCCCGGGGATCTGAGGATCCCCTGATACAGAGGTGAAAGTTTATGCCATTAATGGGTAGTTTATATATAGGTTCGTCCGGATTACAGACAAGTCAGAATGCGCTGAATACCACAGCGCATAATCTTTCTAATGTGGACACCACCGGCTATACCAGACAACAGGTACAGCAGTCTAACAGAGCTTATGTCACATTATCGACAGACCCTAAGTCTATTTCCAACAAACAGACAGGTCTGGGTGTCACATATTCCCGCGTAAAACAGGTCAGAGATTATTTCCTGGACAAGACATACCGCAAGGAATCCGGACGTAGTATGTTCTATGAAGTGTCCACAGAAGTCATGGAAGAGGTAGAGAGCCAGCTGGGAGAATTGAACGGCGAGGCATTCCAGACCACCATGACAGACTTCTGGACCGCTATTCAGGAACTTTCCAAGGATCCCAGCAGTTCTGTAACACAGGGCATGCTGGTGCAGAGAGCGGCGGAATTCGTACAGAGAGCCGGAGCAGTATACAGCGGATTGAGCTCCTACCAGAACAACCTGAACACACAGATTAAGCAGAATGTAGATAAAATCAATAAATACGGCAACCAGTTATTAACGCTGAACGATCAGATCCGTGCCATTGAGAGTGGCGGCATTGAACATGCCAACGACCTGAGAGATGCGAGAAATCAGATTCTGGATGAACTGGCAGAGCTGACCAACATGACCTTTTCCGAAGATCGATACGGCAGTGTATCCGTACAGATCGAGGGCGTGGATTTCGTAAAGGACGGAACCTGTTATGAGATCGCTCTGAAGACGGATGAAGCCACCGGCTTCTACACTCCGTTCTGGCCGCAGGATGCCACCTACACCGTAAGAGCTGATGGCACCAGAGATTATAATATTGACGGCGCAGAGGTATTTGATCTCTCCGTGGAGATTTCTTCCGACCTGAACACAGATATCGGCGGCCTGAAGGCAATGCTTCTGGCCAGAGGTGATCACAGAGCCAATTATACAGATCTGGCGGAAGGAAAATACGACAGTGTCTCCCAGTCCGTTGTCATGAATATTCAGGGTGAGTTCGACCAGATGATCCACAATGTGGTGACGAAGGTGAACGATATTCTGGCGAAGGCTGCAGGAGTACAGACCGGAGATCTGGAGTTGGCAGACGGCACTAAATTAGAAAATGCCCGTTACTGCACGGTAGACCCGGACGGTTACATGCGCATGGAGGATGGCAGCCCCATCCAGCTGTTCACCAAGGTTACAACGGATGGGTATGAGAAAGTAAGTGTGAAGGAAGCGGACGGATCACTTAAGGACTACTGGGTCATGAAGAAAGAAGATCCGGACAGCCCTGAGAGCCTGTATACCATCGGCAATCTTCAGGTAAATCCGGCGCTGACGAAGGAGCCTTCCAAGCTTGGATTCCGTTTGGCAGACGGTTCCGAGGATAAGGAGACCGCAGATGCTTTGAAAGCGGCATTTACCGAGGAAGCCTACACGCTGAATCCTAATGTACAGAAAAAGACTACTTTTGTAGATTATTATACCGACCTGGTATCGCAGGTATCCAATTCCGGCTATGTATTCCGGAGTATTTATGAGAATCAGGTCAGCACCGTGGAAGCTACACAGAGCGCCAGAGAACAGGTTATCGGTGTATCCACGGACGAGGAACTGTCCAATATGATCAAGTTCCAGAACGCATACAACGCATCCAGCCGTTATATCAACGTGATCAGCGAGATGCTGGAACACATTCTTTCCACGCTGGGTGTTTAATGCGTAAGAACCAAGGAGGTAAGAGATGCCCTCACAATTTTTTGGATTAAATATTGCATATACAGGACTTCTGGCCAGCAATGCTGCCATGAATACCACTTCCAATAATATCGCCAATGTACAGACGGAAGGCTACAGCAGACAACAGGTGACACAGCAGGCCGCCAATGCGCTGCGGGTGTTCCAGACCTATGGCTGTGCCGGTGCCGGTGTAGAGACTCTGGCAATCGAGCGCGTCCGCGATGAGTTCTATGACGGAAGATTCTGGGACAACAATGCACAGCTGGGCGAATACGATATGAAGCAGTATTACATGCAGCAGCTGGAGACGTATTTTGATGATGACGGCAAGAGTACCGGATTCAAGACTATCTTCGATCAGCTGATGATCACCGGTATGCAGGCTCTTTTAAAAGATCCCAACAGTGCCACAGCCAAATCCCAGTTCGTAGGCTATGCCGGAGCTTTGACAGAGTATTTCAACGGTATGGCGGGCAATCTGGAAAAAGTACAGAAGGATATCAACCAGGAGATCAAACTGAAGGTGGATCAGATCAATTCCCTTGCCGGTGAGATCGCCTCCCTGAATAAACAGATCAACACCATTGAACTGGCTGGAACAAAGGCCAATGAGCTGCGTGACCGCAGAACCCTGCTGATCGATGAATTGTCCAAGATCGTGGATGTGGAAGTCAAGGAGACTCCGATCATCGATGCCAACAACGAGAACCGTGAGACCGGAGCCAACAGATATATGGTCAAGATCGCAGGCGGACAGATGCTGGTAGACGGCAGTGATTACAACGGACTCGAATGTGTGGCAAGAACCTCCTATGAGAAAGTAAACCAGACCGATATCGACGGTCTCTATGAAGTCTACTGGGCGGACGGGCAGAAGTTTAATCTGTACAACGCATCCATGGGCGGTGATCTGGCAGGACTGATCCAGATGCGTGACGGTAACAACGGCGAGAACTTCACCGGACAGGTGACCGCCACCGGCACGACGACCACGGCAGACGGCAAGACCCATGATACCGTAACCGTAAAAGTAACCAAGGCTTATCTGCAGGATCTGAATAAATGTAATCTGTCGGATCAGGGAGGCATCCTGGATCTGGGCAATCAGGAATTCTACTATGATTCCTGGGAATATACCTGCGAATATGATGCGAACGGCAACGCCACTTACTCCTATACATTTACTTTATCGGACAGTGAGAAGAATCCCCGGGGAATTACCAATGACCGTGTAGGGAAAAAGGCAGAGATCGGTACCGACCTGTCCTATCAGGGCATCCCTTATTACATGAACCAGATGAATGAGTGGATCCGTACCTTCTCTCAGAAATTCAACGATATTCTCACCTCCGGCTACAGCGGAAACGGAGATCCCGGCGTGAAGATGTTCACCGGCAATAAGGCAACCAGCAGTGAGCAGTTTCTGTTGGATGATGCAGCCAAGAGATATGACAAGCAGGAGAAGAAAAACAGTAAAGTTACGGTAAAAGTCAACGATGACAGCTACTATCGTCTGACAGCGAAGAATTTCGATATTCTGGATGCCATGGAGCAGGATCCCAGCCTGATGGCAAACCGAAAAAATGCATCTGACGGCGTGGAACAGAATGACCTGTTGAACGATCTGAAGAATCTGGCTACGGATAAGAGCAAGATGAGCTTCCGCGGATGTAATGCTTCCGAATTTTTACAGTGTATCTTATCGGATGTGGCATTGAATGCTTCCAGAGCCAATACCTTCTATGCAAGCTTTAAAGACATTTCCAATACCATCGACAACCAGAGAATCTCCATCTCCGGTGTGGATGAGGATGAAGAAGCTGTGAATCTGGTAAAATACCAGAATGGATATAATCTGGCATCCAAGATGATCCAGACACTGACGGAGATTTATGACAGACTGATTCTGGAGACCGGAGTCTAAACTAGAAAGGAGGCAGCTATTCGGATTCCCACATATGTTCGCAAAAACGCACGTATCCGTGCTTTCTCGCTGCTACGCAGCTAATTTTGCTCACGTGTGTGGTGACTCTATTCGAGTCACCATTCGAATCAGAAAACTGTTACTTATATGCAAGCATAACGTACCAGTTATTCTGATTTTTAGAATCCTGAATAGTTACGGAGAAAATGAGAATTACGAACAAGATCATGCAGCGTAATAATCTGTCCAATATCAATACGAACAAAGTATATCAGGATAAGCTGAGCACCCAGATGTCTACCCAGAAGAAGGTCAGCCGTCCTTCCGATGATCCTGTGGTATCCATCCGTGCCTTGCGTCTACGCAGCAATGTGACCGAGGTGACGCAGTATTACAGCAAGAACATTCCGGATGCGGAGAGCTGGCTGGACGTAACCGAGGATGCACTGAAGAACCTGACAGAGATCATCACGAATATGATCAAACAGTGCACCAAGGCATCTAACGGAGATCTGAAATCCGCGGACCGCCAGATCATTCTGGAGCAGCTGAAGGCACTGGGAGATGAAGTGTACAGCACCGGCGATGCAGACTATGCGGGCCGTTATGTGTTTACCGGATATCGTACCGATACTTCTCTGAGTTTTGATAAAGAGTACAATACGAAATATGAGATTACCGAGCAGCTGGACAACAGCTCCATCACACAGCTGACAAAGGTGAATACCGGAAAACTGCTGGATATTACGGCGAATAACTATAATGATCAGAATCAGGACTACAAGGATATTACGGAAAATTCAGTCAGCTCCATAGATGTGTATCGTATCCGGCTGGCTTATGATGACTGCAGAGATGTGGATGCGAAACCTTCGATTTCTTTCTGGGAGAAAGATGCAAACGGTGCCTATAAAAAGGATATGACGACATGGGATTCCAAGATGTTCCAGACGGTCTCCTCTACCGCGGATCCTTATTCTATGGCAGCAAAGGATGATGATGCACTGATCTATGTACCGGATACCGGTGAGGTCCTGCTTGGTAAGAACCGTTATGAAAAGCTGATGTCCTGCAAGGACGATCCGTCCACTTCTGGCAAGAACGAAGGCGAGATCCGTGTGACCTACCAGAAGGATCATTGGGTCAAAGGTGATCTGAGACCTGAGCATTATTTTGCATGTACCAGTACGGATGCGGATCAGAAAGTAACGAAATATAATCAGGAATACCTCAAGGGTGATGCGGCAAAACAGGTCATCGAATATGATGTAGGTTTCAACCAGACCATTCAGGTGAATTCCACTGCAGATGAGTGCTTCCAGCACGGTATCGGACGTACGGTGGACGATCTGGTACAGGCCATGCAGGATGTGGTGGATCTGGAGAATGTGAAGACCAAGATCGAGGGACTGCAGGAGACTGCTACCGGTACGGATGCAGAGACCCTGACGAAGCAGATGGAAGCAGTAGAAAAAGCACTGACTCTGGCAAAGGACAAATGCCAGAAGATGTTCGAAAGCGGCATTACTACGTTCCAGGGATATCTGGATGATGCCAACCTTTGCGTTACCAACTGCGGTACCAGAAGCAGCAAACTGGAACTGATCGATAACCGCATGAAGAGCCAGAAGACCACCTTTGAGACCTTAAAGAGTGAAAACGAGGATATCGATGTTACCGAGACCGCCATTGATCTGAAGAGTGCGGAAATGACCTATGAAGCGGCACTGATGGCTACCGGTAAAGTAATGCAGACCACACTGTTGAATTTCATCTAGAACAACAGGTTACGGAAAGGCGTAGGTATTTTATGAAGATCAATACAAAATTTTTTGGAGAAGTTGAGATTGCGGATGACAAGATCATCACTTTTGACAAAGGTATTATCGGATTTCCGGAACTGAAGCATTTTACCATGCTCCACGATGAGGAGAAGGGCAGCAACGTAGGAATCCGCTATTTACAGTCTCTGGAAGAACCCGGATTCGCCATGCCGGTCATGGATCCGCTGGTAGTCCATCCGGAATATGATCCGGAGGTGGATGACGAGCTGCTTACCGGTGTGGGCAATCTTACCCCGGAGAATATTCTGGTCATGGTCACTGTGACGGTGCCTGCCGACCTGACGAAGATGACGGTGAATCTGCAGGGACCTTTTGTGATCAACGTGGAAGAACGCAAGGCCTGCCAGATCATCCTTGAGGGAGATAAATACCCGGTAAAATATCCGGTATACGACATCCTGAAATCCGGAAAGGCGGGTGAGTAAGATGCTGGCATTGTCCCGTAAGAAGAACGAAGCAATCGTCATCAACAACGATATCGAGATCACCGTTCTGGAGGTCAAAGGTGATCAGGTCAAGATCGGCATCACCGCACCCAAGGAAGTGCCCATCTACCGCAAGGAAGTCTACCTCCAGATCCAGGAGGCCAACAAGGCCGCTGTGGATGCCGAAGGCATGGCGGCACTGAAGAACCTGTTGGGGTAAAAATAAATAAAAATAGGAAACGAAAGAGGCTCCGGATGCATAAATCCGGAGCTTTTATCCATTGTTGAAAAATAAGGGCACATTTTCCTAAAACTGTAAATATACGCATTGATACACCTTCGGAAAAAAGAACTTGAAAAGACGATAGGGTTATGCTATAGTTACAACATCTAAAGAATTCTTTATGACAATTTCTGACAATATCTTTTGTGTGTATTTCGGGCTTTTCGCCAAAAATTCAAACAAAATGACAAAACATAAGCAGGCGGAAAGGGAAATAGTGCATGGAACGGTTTCAGTTTTTCCTGCTTAGGTAAGTTTAGTGTGCTTAAGGGAGAAAAAATGAGGGAAAACAGAGAGAAAAATGACCTTGTTACAAAGAATTTCGAGACATTTCCAGATGTTGCTGCAGACATTATTAATGCGTTGCTGCATAATGGAAAGCTTGTTGTGACCAAAGAAAATCTGTTGCCGGCACCGACGGAAAGTATTTATACGAGCGGAGAAAACAGGCTGCGAAACCAGTTACAGGATGTGGTGAAATACGAGATGGCAGGGGAACGGATCAGGGCACAATATATGATCGCCAATCAGTCGGCACCGGATGTCAAAATGGTGTTGCGTAAAGCGGGTTATACCGGCGGAGGATATCGGGAGCAGTACGAAGGCAAAGTGATGGACATGTATCCCATTATAGAAATGATACTTTACTGGGGAAGGGAGCACTGGGAGAAGCAACCGGGAATCCATGAATTATGTTGTGGAAAAGTGCCGGAAGAACTTCGAAAATATGTGGATGATATTAGGGTACATATCTGGGAAATGCGTTACCTGCCCCAAGAGGTGCGGGAGAGATTTCATAGCGATATGAGAATTGTGCTGGATTATCTGGCAGAGGGCAATAATCTTCGTTCCGACCAGAAGGTGGTACACAAAGCGGCATTGATCAGAATGATCAATGTATTATCCGGTGAAGAGGATTCTACAATAGAATCTGCTATTTTAAAGGAAATGAATATCAGAGAGGAGGATGAGATCACTATGTGTGAATTATTTGAGCAATATGTAAGGATGGGAAAGCGAGAAGGGAGACAAGAAGGAAGACAGGAGGAACGGCAGAGTGGTATTAAGGCATTGATCATAACATGCATTGAATTGGGGGCGGATTATAATACTACGGCTGAGAAAGTAAAGACTCGATTTCAACTGTCAGAAGAAAGCGTTACAGAGAATATGAACCTGTATTGGAATTAGAAAATAGAAAAATAGGAAATTAGGCATAGGAGGTGCAAATTTTTGCATCTTCTATTAATTTTTCGGGAGAATTTACCGATACAGTCCTTAGAGAAGTAAGGTCGTGCGCCCACGGAAGGCGCCTGTTTATCACACGGAGGTGACCATTATGACCATAGAACCGATTTCCAGTGTCATGACAGTGCAGGCACAGAACACAGCCGCTGCCAGGAACACTGCGACAAAAGTAACTACAGAGGAGAATCCCTCAGAATACAATCCTGCCAATGTAAAAGCAGCAGATAAACTTGACCAGACCACCGCAGTTGTTGAAAATGCGCAGAGCAAGGATCAGAATAATACTTCTGCCGATGCTAATAGCGAACAGCAACAGCAGGTGACCAACGAGCAGATCAAGAAAGCAGTAGAGAAGCTGAATAAGAACATGATGTCCCATTCAGAAGCTGTTTTCGGTATTCATGAGGCGACAAACCGCATCACGATCAAAATCATAGACAAGGATACCAAGAAAGTCATCAAAGAGCTTCCACCTGAGAAGACTTTGGACATGATCGCCAAAGTATGGGAGATGGCAGGCATCCTGGTGGATGAGAAGAGATAGGAGGAAACCAATATGGCATCATCAACAATGAGATTATCCGGACTGATCTCCGGTATGGACACAGAGAGCATTATCCAGCAGCTGGTGTCTGCGAAGCAGACCAAGGTGGACGATGCGAAAAAGGCACAGACCAAACAGGAATGGAAGCAGACCGCATGGAAAGAGCTGAATACCAAGATTAAAAATCTGCAGTCCAAGTTTGTTAATAATATGCGTTTTGAATCCGCATATAGCAAGAGAGTGACCAAAGTATCCGACAGCAATGCAGTCAGTGTCATCACCGGTGATGGCGCAATGACCGGTGTACAGAACCTCAAGGTATCACAGCTGGCCAAGACCGCCTATATGACCGGTGGCAAGCTGACCTTGAAGGATAATGTCACTGCGGATACCAAGCTGAATGCATTGACAAAATTGTCTGATCTGGGGATCAAGGGCAGTGATGGCAGCACCGTGGCCGGCATTACCACCGGAGACGATACAACGCTTAAAATCCAGAGCGGTGATACAAGCGTAGAACTGAATATTACCAAAGATACCACGATCTCTGATGTACTGTCCAAATTGAAGGAAGCCGGACTGAATGCAAACTTCGATACCACCCAGCAGAGATTCTATATCAGTGCAAAGGACTCCGGCGATGCCGGTAATTTCTCTATTACGGCAACCGGAACCGGTGCCGATGACCTGCTGAAGGGGCTGGGTATTACAGATGCCAACTATATCAAAGGGCAGGATTCTGTGATCACACTGAACAACACAGAGTATACCAGCAACTCCAATGTATTTTCCATCAATGGTCTGACCATTACAGCACTGAAAGAGACCGGAGCAGATGAAGAGATCACCCTGACCACACAGGATGACGTAGATGGTATCTACGATATGATCAAGAGCTTCCTGAAGGAATATAATACCCTGATCAACGAGATGGACAAGCTTTATAATGCGGATTCCGCAAGAGGATATGAGCCTCTGACCGACGATGAGAAGGATGCCATGTCCGATACCGAAGTAGAGAAGTATGAGACCAAGATTAAGGATGCCCTGCTCCGCAGAGACAGCAATCTGTCTACCGTAAGCTCTGCCTTAAAAGAAATCATGGCAGGCAGTGTGGAAGTAAACGGCAAGAACATGTATCTCAGCGATTTCGGTATTGAGACTTTGAGCTACTTTACCGCAGCGGAGAATGAGAAGAATGCCTACCACATTGATGGAGATGCAGATGACTCCAGCACCTCCGGTAATGCAGACAAGCTTAAGAGCATGATCAGCAGTGATCCCGATACGGTCGTAAGCTTTTTCTCTGGAATGTTCAAGAATTTATATACTAAAATGAGTGATCTCTCCAAGTCTGTAGAAGGTTATCGTACCTACGGTAATTTTTATGATGACAAAAAGATGAAATCGGATTATGATGATTATACAAGCAAGATCAAAGACTTGGAAGATAAGCTGAACGATTATGAAGACAAGTGGTATTCCAAGTTCTCCAAAATGGAGACGGCACTGGCAAAGCTGCAGAGCAATTCCAGCGCGGTGACCAGCTTGTTAGGAGGATCATGATATGGCATTACCCGGTGCTTATGCACAGTATAATAACAGCAAGGTTCTGACTGCTTCTCCGGCAGAACTGACATTGATGCTCTATGACGGAGCTATCAAGTTCTGCAATATTGCAGAGATGGCTGTGGAGAAATCCGATGTACCCAAGGCACATGAAAATATCCGCAAGGTGCAGAATATCATTGGATATCTGCATTCCACGCTGGACATGAAATACGAAGTCTCCAAGGACTTTGACAACATCTACACTTATCTCGAGAGACGTCTGGTAGAAGCCAATGTCAAAAAAGATAAGGAAATCCTCGAAGAGATCAATACCCACCTGCACGCTATCCGTGACAACTGGAAAGAAGTCATGAAGGCGGGAGCAAAGAAAGGAAATGACTGATGGAGAATCAGCTTACCATTTTGTCAGAGAGCCTGGACAAGAAGCTGGAAGTATTACAGAAAATCCGGGAATATAACAAACGTCAGGAAGAGATCTTTTCTGCGGAAGAGGTGGATATGAGCCTGTTTGACGATGCTGTGGAGGAAAAACAGCGGCTTATTGATGAGGTGGTTCATCTGGATGAAGGCTTTGAAATCATGTATGAGAAGCTGGCAAGGGAGTTGGAAGGCAACAGAGAACGCTACGCAGCACAGATCCGGGAACTTCAGAAGAAGGTCAGCAGGGTGACAGAACTCAGTGTGACTGTACAGGCTCAGGAGGCTCGGAACAAAAAACTCATCGAGAGTTATTTTGCGAGGGAACGTGCCGAAATTGGACAGAGACGGAAAAACGCCAAAAGTGCTTATGACTATTACAAGAGCATGAGCGGAGCAGGATACGTAGCACCGCAGATGTACGACAATAAAAAGTAAATACAACAGATGAAGGGGAGCTGACAGAGATATCGGCTTCCCTTTTTTATGACGGAATCAATGTGAAAGAATAAAAATGTGGTTTCGGCTAAAATATAATCAGAGTATAGATTAGCCGGAAAATGCTTGATATTTTAAAGCAATCCGGCTAAAATATAATCATAAAAAAGATTAGCCGAAAGAGGGACTTTTATGCTGTCTCTTATACACATCTCCGAGCCCACGAGACAAGA
>ENA-UAEB01000146-UAEB01000146.1-human-gut-metagenome-genome-assembly--contig:-NODE-146-length-20449-cov-8.202412_pt1 | contig 20449 bp, 20 predicted proteins | sample MGYA00244273_ERZ654269 | MGnify/ENA primary metagenome ERZ654269 (study PRJEB26926, sample SAMN06165041) | human gut metagenome | biome: ENVO:00009003; feature: ENVO:2100002; material: ENVO:00002003...
TACGAGATTGCCTCTTGTCTCGTGGGCTCGGAGATGTGTATAAGAGACAGTGTAATAAGAATGTTAGGAAAAAGACAATCGAGCATGCAAAAGTACAATTAAATAATGTGGGTTCAATTAAGGATACATCAACAAACCAGATGTATTACCCACAAAAAGATAGCAAACATGTAATTTGTTCATGTTTTGACGCATACTCTGGTATAGATAAAGTATGGAATATACATGATGTGGATCCAGAAGGAAAGGGAGAAGTTAACTTAGAAATTAATTTTGATAAAGAATGCTTTATGTATTATCAAGCATTTGTTTCGTATGTGGATTCATTAAATCAGGTATATCAATGTGAGTCTGTAAAAAATCAAAAATACTATTGTTGGGTGTATGAAGATGAAAAATATTGTATTCTTGAAGAAATATATAATTCGATGAAATCAGGACAATTTAATGAACAGAATAGATATCGTAATTTTAATAATTATGTAAACGAGAAACTTAGTGATATAGAGTATCCAGAACAGTTTTCACATGATGGAATCTCTTCCTATGAAGATGGAATAGTAGTTTGTAGTTCAGTTTCTTGGCGAGATAAGCTGCACTAAGAAGATATTTTTGTTTTTGTTCTCATACTCCTCCTTCCGCTGAGACTATTCCTCCCGCCGGGAGTTCACGTATTTCAATATCGGCTGTCCCTTCCGATATTAGAAATAGTGCTGTGAACACCTTTAGGTGGAACCAACAGACAAGTGAAACGTCTGTTATTGAGAGGGTATGGGGAAATCCCCATCAAGATAAATCCCATAGGAGAACAGGATGGCAAACGACATTACTGTTAAACATGGGTGGATCTTGCTCTTATTTGTATCCCTCTATATAACGAAACGCTCAGAGACTGTTTTACAGTGGGGGAAAAGAAAAAATATCAAAAAATTGATGATTAATGGTGAGCTTGTGATAGAATGAAAAAAAGAGAAAAGCATAAAGGATGTAGTTGTAGAGAATATTTGTTATGATTAGAAAGTTGCTGAACGGAGATATCGATAGAGTTGCTGACATATGGTTAAAGACAAATCTGAAAGCACATTATTTTATTTCCAATCAATACTGGAAAAGTAATTATGAATTAGTAAAAGAAATGATGTCACAATACGAAGTTTATGTGTTTGAAGCAGATAAAATGATACAAGGATTTGTAGGACTAAATGATAAATATATAGAAGGTATTTTTGTCTCCGATGAAATGCAGTCATGTGGCATAGGTAAGCTTTTATTAGATTATGTTAAGGATAAAAAAGTTAGCTTACGATTAAATGTATACCAGAAGAATGCCAGAGCAATTTCTTTTTACCAAAGAGAAGGGTTCATTATTCAATGTGAAGGTTTGGATGAAGCTACTGGTGAAAAAGAGTACACTATGCTATGGAAACGAAAATAGAAATCGTTAAGGAAAGAATCGAAGGTGGTGCAAACGAAAAAGCAGTATGGAGACTTTTCATTAACTGCCCTTTCGTTTGCATCAATTTCGATTTTTTCTGGTTGAACAAAGCGCGTCAACTCTATATGGACTTTTAATTCTGACACTCTATTTATAATAGGATAGCATGTACACATAGAAACACATAGAATTTATAATTCAGTCCTGTATTATGACACCAGAAATAAGCCTCCCTAAGGAAGCTAAAAAAATATACAGTTATGATACGTTAACAGAGCATATGTGGTTTTGGTTTTATAAAATGTTGTTCTGTAGGCAGAGGAATAATCTTACCACCACAGGAAGAGCACTTGCATATATCTTTATTATAAAGAAGACGGATAATGGCAGGTGCATCCATATCTTTCAGCTTGGAAATATATTTTTTGCAACCAAGGATGTTTCTGCATAGGGTAATCTTTTTCTTCTTATTTCTGGATGAAAGAAGACCATAGTGCCTGATACGTACAAAACGTTTTGGAGGAACATGCATTAAAAATCGACGGATAAATTCCTCGCCGGATATGGTGATCTCTTTCCAAAGCCCTTGGTTTTTGTAATCTTTAGCAGAAAATGTAACTGTAGATTCTGTCATGTCTTTGATACGGTAGTTGCTGATAGCAATCCGGTGGGTGTATTTTCCAAGGTATCTGATGACAGATTCGGCACCGTCAAATGGTTTCTTGCAATAAGGAATCCATTCCTTTGCATAGCAGGTATTTAACAATTCCTTGAAAGTATAGTAGTTTTTGTAAGGTGCAGCCGATCCATGAAATTCAAGCCTGTCATTTTCCCAGAGCTGCTTAAGTTCAGCCATGTATTTTCCACGAAATGTTTTTGAGATTACCTTAATCGGAAGGAAAAAATCTTTCCCATTGTCTTTCCAATGATTTTTCACATCCAGCCCTCCACCAAGAACAATCGCATGGATATGAGGATGAAAATTCATGGTGCTTCCCCATGTATGGAGGATACAAATATAGCCGATATCAGTCCCAAGATATTTACTGTCAGCAGCAAGTTCACTGAGAGTATCTGAAGCCGCATGATAAAGAGCAGCGTATAAGAATTTCTGGTTGCTGTAGATAATGGGATTGAGTTCTTCCGGAACTGTAAAAACCACATGGAAATAAGGAGCATCTAAGATATCCTCCCGCCGTGCATCTACCCATTTTTCTTTTGGAAACTCCTGACACATAGGACAGCATCTGTCACGGCAGGAGTTATAGTGGACTGATATGCAGCCGCAGTCCTCGCATACGCTTACATTCACACCAAAGGCGCCGGTTTTGCAATTCATGATGTGATAAGCGGCCTTTCGCTGAGCGGGAGAAATACTATGTGTGGATTCAAAAGATGAATAAAAACGATGAAAAACATCCTGAATCGTACAATCCTTACTCATGATTCACCACCTTCCGGGTTGTCGAACGGGCTGCGGATACCAAGAAGTGTCTTGTTGCTCACATGAAGGTAAACATCTGTAGAGCGAGGATCAACATGTCCCAGAAGTGACTGGATATATTTTATATCTGTGCCACTTTCGAATAAGTGGCTGGCAAAACTATGACGGCACGCATGAGAGGAAACATGACGGTTAATGCCGGCGAGTTTAGCACTTTTCTTAAAGAACTGGTTAACACTGGCTATATCAAGATATCCACCGGACCAGGAACTTGGGAAAAGGATATCTTTAGGGCGACCACATTTGTACCAATACTCTGTGAGAAGGTCTAAATTTTTTTGAGACAGAATTGTATACCTGTCAATTCTGCCTTTGGTTTCACGAACATGAATTGTCATGTTGGTACGGGAAATGTCATCATAATGGAGATGAACGACCTCCGATACACGTAATCCAGAAGAATACATAGTTGCAATAATCGCTTTATGTTTCAGATTCGGAGTGGCATCAATGATTGCATTTATTTCATCGCGGGACAGAACAGCAGGAAGATTGCGCTCTCTTTTCATAGCTGGAACAGTGTCATCATCCCAGACAGTCTTCAGCACCTTTTTATATAAGAACTTTATTGCAGACCGATAGTGATTGTGAGTTTCAGGAGACCTTCCTTCCAGACGTTTGGCAGTAAGAAAACTTTCCGCATCTTCAAGTGTAAGATCAGAAACATTTTTTCCAATCCAACGAAGGAAGTAACTGACATCAGAGCAATACAGTTGAATAGTTCTTTCACGCAGGTTACGTTTTTCCGCTTCATTGCGGATAGATTCAAAAATATCTTTATACATAATAAAACCTCCAGAATAAGTAGTGTTAATAATTACATCTACCTATTCGGAGGTGCATTAGCGTCATAATTCCGATTGCGGAAGAGACTGGAAAATGTTATTCTTATCATAGGCAGTGGAGCTTTCTTAGTTCAGTTGTTTCGTGTGGTAACTTAACAATAACGGATTATGAAAAGTAATTCCACTGCTTTTTAATAAAAATAAAACTGCGCCACAGCCTTGGCAGGCCATCGCGCAGCGATTTTGTTCAATCGGAAATTAAATAATACTAGACAGATTTGTCTAATAGCGTAAATACGGCATTCTCTCGTTTTGTGTCGTGTTGTATATTTGCTCATTAAGTTATTCTGTTGATGAGAAAGGAGGCAGCTAATATGAACCAAAAGAAAATAGGAAGTTTTTTGAAAGAACTTCGTAAAGAAAAGGGAATTACACAGGAAGAATTTGCGGAAAATCTAAATGTATCTGGAAGAACTGTATCTCGTTGGGAGACAGGGGTTAATATGCCAGATATTAGTCTATTAGTTGATATTGCAGGATTTTTCAATGTGAGTATTCCTGAAATCATCAATGGAGAAAGGAAAAGCGAGATTATGGAAAAAGAAGTAAAAGAAGTTGCAGAAGCAATGTCTAATTATGCAGGTGCAGAAAAGTCAGTAATATTAAAGAGAGTAAAATTGATAAGTATCATAGGGCTGATATCTTTAGTTATAGGATTAGTTATGGAAGCAATTAATTATGATTCTATGATTCCGATATACGAGTGTATGAAAGGAACATGTTTAGGCTTAGGTGTTGGAGCGTTGGCTACAATGGTTCTTTATACAACAGGTATACTTGAAAAAATAAAAAATAGAAAGTCGAAACAAATGAAAATAGTAGCAATTTTTGGTTCCGGAATAATAGCAATATGTATTATTGTATCTTTGATATTAACAATTATTGAATTCTTGAGTTAGAGATAAACATAAAATTGAAATTTTTCTGTACGATACACAGATAACTTCTAGTTGTTTAAACTTCCCTATAATTTAATAGAGCAGACGGCATTTTAGTTATGCTGTCTGCTCTATTATAATATATTCGCGACTATTCAAAAGTCCTGCTAATTTACCATCATCTTTTCAATTGTTCCACCGCACAGTACATGCCCATCCTGATAGAATACCGCTGCCTGGCCCGGTGTCATGGCGCGCTGTGGCTCGTCAAATACGCATTTTATCATGCCGTTTTCCATAGGGGTAAGTGTACAGTCAGCTCCCCTGTGAGAGTAGCGTACCTTTCCTATACTGCGGGTGTCCGGTGTGATGTGCTCCTGTGCCATATAGTTTATATCGCTGATATAACAGGTGTCTGAGAAAAGTGACTCATTTGTGCTGATTACGACCTCATTTGTTGCCGGACGCAGCTCCTTTACGAATAAAGGTGTTGCGGCTGTAATTCCAAGCCCCTTGCGCTGTCCGATAGTATAGTGGATGAGGCCCTTATGACGGCCGAGAATATTGCCCGATTCATCCACGAAATTTCCCGGCTCATAGGTTTTGCCTGTCTCATTTTCGATGAATGAGGCATAGTCGTGATCCGGCACGAAGCATATGTCCTGGCTGTCGCTCTTGTGCGCTACCGGCAGACCTGCTTCCTCTGCGATACGGCGGATTTGTGGCTTTTCATACTCTCCCACAGGCATCAGCGTGCGGCGAAGCTGCTCCTGTGTCAGATTGTAAAGCGCATATGTCTGGTCCTTTTCCGCTGTGACTGAGTTGGCTATGGTGTATCTGCCGTTTGGAAGCTGTGCTATGCGGGCATAATGGCCTGTTGCTATATAGTCTGCTCCTATCTCGAGCGAGCGGTGAAGCAGCGACTCCCATTTCACATAACGGTTGCAGGCGATACACGGATTTGGCGTGTATGCACGCTCATATTCGGACACGAAATAGTCTATGACGTATTTCTTGAAATCAGCCTTGAAGTTCATCACATAATACGGAATATCAAGCACTGCCGCCACTCGTCTGGCGTCCTCCACTGCGGATAGCCCACAGCAGCCGCCCTCCTGTGACTGTTTAAATACGTCCTCGTCCTGCCATATCTGCATTGTGACTCCGATGACATCGTATCCCTGTTCCTTTAATAAATATGCCGCTACTGACGAATCCACTCCGCCCGACATTCCTACTACAACCTTCTTTTTCATTAATAGTCTTCCTCAGGCGCCTCTTCCTTCTCGCTGATATCGTTTACAGGCCTCTCAAGTCCCTCGATTTTGATACCGTTTTTCTCTGCGTAATCCCAGAGTGCCGCATGGATTGCTTCCTCTGCGAGAAGTGAGCAGTGTACCTTTACAGGTGGAAGTCCGTCAAGTGCCTCCATAACTGCCTTGTTTGTAACCTCAAGCGCCTCCTGGATTGTCTTGCCCTTTACGAGCTCTGTTGCCATACTGCTTGTTGCAACTGCTGCGCCACATCCGAAGGTCTTGAATTTGGCCTCCTGAATAATGCCGTTGTCATCTATATCCAGATACATTCTCATGATGTCTCCGCACTTTGCGTTTCCTACTGTGCCGACACCACTTGGATTCTCCATCTCTCCTACGTTTCTTGGATGGTTAAAATGGTCCATTACCTTTTCACTGTATGCCATGTCCTTAGTTCCTCCTAATTTTCATGTATATATTAATGATGTGATAGTCACTATAATTTCTAACCTGATCATTTATGCCTCAGATTTGCCGTTTTTCTTTACGAAATCCTCGTATAACGGTGACATGCTTCTGAGCCTTGCTATGATTTCCTTTAACTTGTCCACTGTATAGTCGATATCCTCAAGAGTGGTCTTCTCTGATAATGTAAGACGCAGTGAACCGTGTGCTATCTCATGTGGCAGTCCTATTGCAAGGAGCACATGCGATGGGTCGAGTGAGCCTGATGTACAGGCTGAACCTGAGCTGCCGCATACACCTGCCTGATCAAGCAGGATAAGCATTGACTCTCCCTCGATAAATCTGAAGCAGAAGTTTGCATTGTTTGGCAGTCTGTCTGTTCTGTGTCCATTTAAGCGTGTATATGGAATCTCACTTGTCACTCTCTCGATGAGGTGGTCTCTGAGCTTTGTCTCATATGCGCTGCGCTCTGCCATGTTGGCCTTTGCAAGCTCTACTGCCTTGCCGAGTCCTACAATGCCCGGCACATTGTGTGTTCCCGCACGTCTCTGACGCTCCTGCGCTCCGCCATGGATAAATGAGCGGATTTTTACGCCCTTTCTGATATACATCACGCCGATGCCCTTTGGTCCGTTGAGCTTGTGACCGCTGGCGCTGAGCATGTCGATATGCATATCATCTACATTAATCGGAATATGTCCGAATGCCTGAACCGCATCTGTGTGGAACAAAATGCCATGCTCCTTTGCTATCTCTCCGATCTCCTTAAGCGGCTGGATAGTTCCAATCTCGTTGTTTGCCGCCATAACTGAGATAAGGATTGTGTCAGGTCTGATGGCTGCCTTCAGCTCATCAAGCTTGATTTTTCCGTCCTCATCAACACCCACATATGTCACCTCAAAGCCATGCTTCTCAAGCCACTGTGCTGTGTGAAGAATTGCATGATGCTCGATGGCTGATGTGATGATGTGCTTTCCTTTTGCAGCATATGCCTCTGCTGTGGCCTTTAATGCCCAGTTGTCGGACTCGCTGCCGCCGCCTGTGAAATATATCTCATCCTTCTTTGCTCCGATAAGGTCTGCGACCTCTCCTCTGGCATGATCCACTGCTCTTTCTGCCTCATCTGCAAAGCTGTATATAGCTGATGGATTGCCGTAATGCTCTGTAAAGTAAGGAAGCATTGCATCCACAACCTCCGGATATACCTGTGTGGTTGCCGCATTATCCAAATAAATTAATCTGCTCATCTATGATAACCTTCTTTCTTTATATGACATAATTTCCATTCTTCTCGTTCTGCCAGTCTACCAGATCCTGCAATGTGATATTGTCAACCACACCTGAGATTGCATCATTGATCTTCTTGTACACAATAGATGTGACGCACTGCTGCTGTCTGTCGCAGACTATCTCGTCATCCTCTATACATGCTACCGGCGCAAGGCTGCCCTCAGTCTGTCTGAGAATCATGCCGACTGTGTAGTTCTGCGGTTCCATCTTCAGCATGTATCCGCCCTGGGCGCCTCTGACACTTCTGACGTAGCCCGCCTTGTTTAAAATGGATATAATCTGTTCAAGATATTTATCTGAAATATCCTGTCTCTTCGCTACATCCTTCAGGCTGATGGGTGAACCAGTGTTGTTCTCTGCAAGATCCATCATGAGGCGAAGAGCATAACGTCCTTTTGTTGAAATTTTCATTTATAGCACCTCTGTTTCATTTCCTACTGTTTTACTATACATTCAGAAATCGCCTTTGTCAAGCCGAAAAACAGAAATCATTTCATTTGTCAGGCTTAATTCCTCTAGGGATGTAGGTATTTCTTCTCTTGACACCCATTTTGCCATCGAAAGTTCCTGCATGTCAACCTCAATCTCATCTGTTCCGTCAACTTCACAGAAATATCCCGCTAGTATATTGTCGGTAAAGCCCCACGGCTGCGATTTGTAGTATCTGATGTTTTTCACACGCAGTCCCGTTTCCTCCATGACCTCACGGCGCACAGTCTCCTCAAGCGACTCACCTATCTCGTTAAAGCCTGCCACAAGTGCGTACTTTTTATACTCTCTGCCATTGTATTTTGTCAAAAGCAGCTTATCTCCATTTGTAACTCCCACTATCACTGCCGGATTGATGCGCGGGTAAACCATGTTGCCACAGACCGGACATCTGAGCATGCGCTCCACGTCGTCCTCTACCAGCCTGTTGGCGCATCTGCCGCAGAAATGGTTCTTATCATACCAGCCATCCAGATGAAATCCAGTTATCGCGGCAAGCACGTACTCCTTCGGTGCCGCGCTGCGCATATAGTGCCGGTTTATGAATTTGCCACCTGTTACTTCCAGTATATGCATTTTGTCAGCATGTGACAGTGCCACCCTGAAAAATGCAGTATCGTCAAGTGTAAACAGATACTGATATTTAGCATCGGTGCATTCTGCTTTTATATCCTCATATCTTGGAAAGCTTATCTGATGAATATCCTGATTGGATTCGTCAGCAGGCTTGTCCGATGCCTGCTGCACAAGAAGCTGTCCCCTGCTAAAAAAAAGGACCCTGCTGTCCGGGTCCGGCTGTATGTTTTTGTATGTTATGTCCCACGTATGTGGTGCAATGTCCTGAATCATTGTATGCCTCGATTTTCCTTTTTCCGCTGATTATCTGTGTTATCATACGATGTTTATTCGTGCGTATAAACCGTGCCACTACAACCGAAAATTCGCCTTTTTTTATACGCTAAAAATCCGAGCGCCTCGCTTCGAACCATCACAACAGACGTTACCTCCACAGTTAACTCCCTCCAGGCTGCCTCGCGTCACATGGAAGCTTCTACTTAGTGCTGCTGTGTTCCCACCCTGACACGGTTCATAGATTTCCATTGCGCAAGACCCAGACGTCAACGCCACTTATGGAGGGCAGCTCCACCGCTTAAGCCCTCTACGAAGCATCACCCCAACTATAGCGGATTGTTGGTTCAAGGTACCGCTACCACCCCGGCTGCTCGGAGTCTTAAGTATACGCTATAATGCAGGGTTTTGTCAAGATTTATTGCAACTTCTTGTGGTATGAGTACGGCACGCAAGCCCCAGGTACCGGACGCGCATACGTACTCTTGCCGTGGCTACGCTACGCTGTTAAGATTCTGTACGGATTATGCATGATGGTTTTCTATGCTTGACGAAACCGGCTTTTATGCGCCGTCCGTGGCGCATAACGCCTTGCCCAGCCGTCCATGGCTGGGCATTTCTGCGTATTTAAACATAATCCTACAGTATCTAAACAGCTTCGCTATTCGCTCACGCGGGAGTGTACCGTGCCCCATGGCAGGGCGGCGGTTCCCGACTTTCTTCCCTCACGTTGTGGCTCAATTATTTACACGTGTGAACAGTTCAAATGCATTGGCACGGGTTTTGCGCTCTACCTCATCAGGCGTAGTGCCTTTGATTTCCGCTATCTTTGATATGACATATGGAATGTTTGACGAATCATTCCTCGTGCCTCGATGTGGCTCCGGGGCCATGTATGGACAGTCCGTCTCAAGAAGGATTCTATCAAGTGGAAGCTCTGACACTGTCTGTACCAGCTTCTTTGCATTCTTGAAAGTTACGACACCTCCCACTCCGATATAATACCCCAGCTTTACATACTCCAGTGCCATCTCCGGTGAATATGAATAGCAGTGTATCACACCGCGGATATTCTTTTTTGCTGCCTCTGTCATGATTTCCATGGTGTCCTGTGCTGCATCACGCGAGTGTATGATAACCGGCAGCGATGCTTCTGCTGCAAGCTCAAGCTGACGCTTAAACCAGTAGCGCTGATTTTCCTGCACCTTTGGCTCCTTATCCCAGTAATAGTCCAGTCCGATTTCCCCGACTGCAACAGTCCTTTCCCATGCAGTCTGTTCCCTAAGCCATGCAAAGGTTTCCTCGTTTAAATCAGCTATGTCGCTTGGATGCACTCCAACCGCTGCATATATAAAGTCATATTTCTCTGCAAGCTCTATTGTAGTCATGGTAGAGCCAATAGAAGCCCCGACATTTATTATCGGGGCAACTCCTTTTTCATGGACGCGTTTTATTATTTCATCACGGTCGTCCTTAAATCTGTCATCATCATAATGGGCATGTGTTTCAAATATCATTAATTACTGTGTCCTTCCTCCGCCCAAAGCTTATCGGCACATGGCTTCCATGCCTGCGCATACTCCTTACACTTGTTGCACAGATGCTCTGCACTCTCAGGTGACTGCAAATCAGTTGATTTTGCACCTGTTTCCTTTACGAGTCGCTGTAAGATCTCAGGATTTTCAAGCATAGGACATGGTCTATAGTGATTCTCATTAAACGGCTGGTTATCATGATATGCCATGAAAAGCGGCTGTTTCAAAATCTCAAGCATGCTGTGTGTACGGATGTTGGCTCCTGAGTAGTGGATAAATACACATGGCTCAGCATCGCCGTTTGCATTGATATGGAAGTAGTTTCTTCCTCCTGCGATACAGCCTCCGACAAACTCGCCGTCGTTCTGGAAATCCATCGTGAAAATTCCCTTGCCGCTTGTCATATTTCTGATTTCACGGACACGGTCCTTGATGTAAAGCCTCTGCTTAGGGTTTGGTAAAAGTTCCAGTGATGCATCGTTTCCGACAGGCATATAGTGGAAGTAAAGCGCATAGCGGCAGCCCTTTTCCACAATCATGTCGATAAAATCATCACTGGTAACTGTCTCATAGTTCTTTGAAGTGTAACATATTGATGTACCGAAAACAAGTCCATTCTCTTTAAGCAAATCCATCGCATGCATAACCTTTGCAAATACACCGGTGCCTCGTCTTAGGTCGTTTACCTCTGAGAAGCCCTCAAGACTTATTGCAAGGTACAAATTTCCGATACGCTTTAAGTCTGCGCAGAAGGCCTCATCCACGAGTGTGCCGTTTGTGAATGCCAGAAATGCACAGTCACTGTGCTTCTCACAGAGCTTAACAAGGTCTGCTTTTCTGACAAGAGGCTCCCCTCCTGTAAACATATACAGATATACTCCAAGCTCCTTGCCCTGTGTTACGACCTTATCCATCTCATCAAAGGTTAAGTTCAGCTTATGGCCATACTCTGCCGCCCAGCAGCCGGTGCAGTGCAGATTGCAGGCACTTGTCGGATCCATAAGGATGAGCCATGGCACATTGCAGCCATACTTTTCACGATTTTTACGGATGGTTTTTGTGCCGTAAACAAATGCCTCAAAGCCCAGATTGAGCGCGATTGTCTTTAATACATGAGGATCTATCTCGTTGATAAGACGATGCATGTACTTGTTGAGCGTGCAGTCCTTATCACAGATCATCTTGCGCGCACTGTCATAGTTTAAATCAATCTTCTCATCGCCCATAAATTTCTGCCACATGTCGATAAGCTTTACAACCTCTGTCTCCGGGTCCTTGCAAAGTCCTTTTACAATGTTGTCACATATTTTTGATGCAGCAAGTCTCGCTGCCTGATGTCCTAAATTTCCCACTTTGTATTCCTCCTTATTGTTTCAACGGTATTTCTGACGACAAATAAATTTAGTATTCCGTCAAGACTCAAATTCAGTCCTATTAATCTCACTATCATGCCTGCGGTCTCAAATGGTGTCACAAGAAGCAGTATTCCCACAAATGCCACTACAAACGACATCACGAGTATGAGCCACCATCTCTCGATGCCAAAACGCTTTGCTTCCACTGCAGTCTGTATCTTGAACGCTCCATCTACCAACATAAAAATGCCTATTGCTGTAGACAATATCTCTATAATATACTCAGTTTTTTTAATAATTATGATTCCAAGCACTATTGAAACTATCCCAAGCGCCAGGTCAAACTGAAACGCAAGCTGAAATAAATCCTTTGCAAAATATCCGGACAGCTTTGTCACTCCGTATACTATGAGAAACACTCCATACACCACGCACAAAGTCCTAAGTCCAAGCTGTGGCGCAAATAACAAAGCTGCCCCCAATGCAATCAGGCATATTGTCATGACAGTGTATGCATTTTTCACACGTACCAATGTATGCATAAAGTATCTCCCTCCTTTTTGTCTGCTATTCTAATCCTGCAACAGCCAATTTAAAACGGACAAAAAAATAAGAGTGTCTGAAATTCAGACACTCTGTCAAATCTGTTCGAATTATTTTGTTATACAATATCCGCCTGCCTACAGACAGCACTCAATCATATCATAAATTGTGGCATCGAATGAGTCACCTATTCTCTTAACAATATCTCTGTTGTATTGGCTTTTTGACACTCCTATGTCATTTGCCGTAATGTTCTCAGGCAAACGGCTCATCATACTGCCTCTCTCAATCCACTTAATTGTACTGCCCACGATTCCGTTGCTGTAAAACGCCGTGATAAATGCAACGTCACTCTCACTCAGGCTGTAGCCCTCTGCCTTTTCCAACACAAAGCGGCGCACCACCTGCGTAACCACGGCATCCAGATATGTCCTTAATACCCTGCCGTTTTCCGATGCATAAATGTGCATTATCGCCTCGCGGTTATTAAGAATAAGGGCAGCGGCTCTGGCATATGCATCATGAAATGTGACGCCTTCCTTTGCCTCATCCATCACAAGCCTGACCTCGTCCTCAAATATGGCCTCAAGCACATCATATATGTCCTTGAAATAATAGTAAAATGTATTTCTGTTTATCTCACACTGCTCGCATATATCCTTGACTGTAATCCTGTCAAGCGGTTTGTTTTTCAATATATGTAAAAAAGTCTTCATTATGGCTTTTCTGGTAAACGTTGCCATGTGTATATCTCCTGCTATGCTGTGCCTGCTGTGCTGCTGTTCACATTAAGGCATGAACAATAACATCGTGTCTCCCTCACTCAGCGTGCGCGTATTATACATAAACCATACTCTCAACCGCCATTATATTACGATTGTTATATTTTTGTCAAATTTCATATCCCGGTAACGCACCAAAAGAAAGAAACATATCCATTAAAAGCCAAAGTCCGCATAATCCTGCGGCAGAAATCTATGATAAATAATATGGCAGCCCTCATCATGGAAGCAATAGTAGTATGTGTCATCCGGCTCATTTAAGAAGCGGATGTAACAGTCAAACTCGCCGTTTTGCATATCCTTTTTCTCGATGTCGTCCGAGTATTTGTAAAACAGCTCAGTTATCTGCTCCATGGTGCAGCCATGCGTGCCGACAAGCGCAATCAGCTCACTGATAAACTCGTTGTCAGCCGTGTTTTCATGCACATACTCACTGCCCTCAGGTGGTATCTCTATGCAGAAACGCTCATTTTTTGCGGTGGCCCTTATCTCACCTATGGTGGCAGTAAGCTGTTTTGGCAGGTTGTTTGGAGCAAGGATTTCAAGCATCTGCTGCTCTGAAATCATGCCGGTTGCAATTTTATAATCAGCCCCTGCACACTCAAAGAAATGTCTGAGCGTGGAAAGGGGATAATACAGTCTGACTATTTCCTTCCTGTAGCCAAGCTTCGCCTGCTGCTCTTTTACTATATCAATAAGACTCTTCGCCAGACGAGCGTAACCGGTGGAGCTATAATCGCCGCTGTAATTATTGCTATAATTGCCTTTATAATCGCCACTATAATTCACTTTGTCGTCAAAATTACTTGTTTTCGTCATACCGATAGCTTCTCTTTCTCCCGGCTTTTAAGGTTTTTCTAGGGCATGCTCACCTTATCGAGTATTCCTGTCAGGTGTGCTATTGCCACGCCATAGTTTGTCATCGGCACATGCTGAGTGCGTGCCCTGTCTATCCTTGATAATACATATTTTCTGTTAAACATGCAAGCGCCACACTGAATAACGAGGTCATACTGAGATAGATTATCAGGGAAGTCTGTACCGCTTGTAATATCCACAATAAGCTCCTCACCGACACGCTTTCGAAGCAGGTTCGGAAGCTTCACTCTGCCTATATCCTCCGTAAGAGGCGCATGTGTACAGCACTCTGCGATGAGCACCCTTGAGGATGGCTTTAATGCATCTATTGCCCTTGCACTCTCCACATAGTATGGCAGATCCCCCTTGTAGGCTGCAAAAAGCACTGAAAATGATGTGAGCATACTCTCCGCCGGCTTGTGCTCGTACACATAGCCAAACACCTGTGAATCTGTCACGATAAGCTTTGGTGCGCGAGATAACGCCGCAAGCGCATCTATCATTTTGTCAGTCGTCGTGCTCATTACAAGGCATTTTCTATCGAGCAATTCCCTGAGTGTCTGCACCTGTGGCAGTATGAGCCTGCCCTTTGGCGCCTGGATATCCTGCGGCATGACAAGAAGCACCAGGTCTGTCTGAGAAACAAGGTCTCCCAGGATAAATTCCTGTCCGAAATCCTCAGGCAAAAGGCGTGTGAGTGCAGAGATAACGGCATCCATTCCCTTGCCCTTTAATGCGCTGACTGCTACAACCTCAAAGCTATTATCTGCATTTTTGCCCATCACAGCACTGTTTTCCTCATAAACCCAGCACTTTGCGGACTCTATTGCAGCATTGTCAAGCTTTCCCCTGCTCTTTTCCTGTGCCTCTGCGGAAAGCAAAATCTCGTCTATCTTGTTTAAGGCAAATACGACCGGGGTATGTTTTTTTGCAAATAGCAGGCTCCACTCTGCCTCATCCTTAAAAGCCTTTTTAAACGGTACCCCTGCCTTCTTTGCAGCAATGACCTCTGCAATATCAAGCACTACAACGGCTATGTCTGTCTTCTCTGCTGCCAGATGAGTCTTTTCCACTCGTCTTTCACCAAGCTCACTGTCATCATCAAAGCCCGCCGTATCAATAATCACGCACGGTCCGAGCGGATGTATCTCCATCGGCTTGTACACAGGGTCGGTTGTCGTACCTGCCACGTCAGCTACAATGGAAACCTCCTGCTTTGTAACCGCATTTATCAGAGATGACTTACCACTGTTTGTCTTTCCGTATATACCTATATGAAGTCTGTTGGCAGAAGGCGTCTCATTCAAATTTCCCATATTTCCTCCTTTAGAAACGGAAATCACGCTTTCCGTCTGCAATATCATGTATATGCTCATAGCAGGTCTGCTTAACCTTTGGATTGGTAATATTTTCTATTTCCCTATCGATGAGCTTCATTCCAAGCTCTCTTGTCTGCGGGCTTGCATAGTCCTCGAGATACTCCTTAAGTGTCATGAGTGCGTTCGGATGACAGCAGTTAAGTATCTGCATGCTCTTGCACAGTGCCATAAAACGGTCTCCCGTTCTGCCTTCTCTGTAGCAGGCTGTACAGAAGGACGGAATATAGTCCATCTTTATAAGCCAGTTTACCACCTCGTCAAGTGTTCTCTGGTCGCTGACATCAAACTGCTCCGATGTTGCCTCTGCATTTTTCTCAGCCTCCGGGTCTGCATAGCCTCCAACACTTGTCTTTGATGCGCCGCTGATCTGTGAAACACCGAGCGGCAGAACCTTTTCACGGACAGCCTGGCTCTCACGGGTTGAGATTATCATTCCTGTGTATGGCACTGAAATACGGATAAGTGCGCATATTTTGGCGAAGGTATCATCACTGATGCCATTGTCAAATACATCCGGGTCTATATCATCTGCATGCTTTATACGCGGCACACTGATGGTGTGAGGACCTACACCGTGCACTGCCTCAAGGTGCTCTGCATGCATCAAAAGTCCTGCAAACTCGTACTTGTATTTGTCCAGTCCAAAAAGTACACCAAGTCCCACATCGTCAATGCCGCCCTCCATAGCACGGTCCATGGCCTCTGTGTGATATGCATAGTCATGCTTTGGTCCTGTCGGATGAAGCTGCTCATAGCTCTCCTTGTGATATGTCTCCTGGAAGAGTATGTAGGTTCCGATTCCTGCCTCCTTGAGCTTTCTGTAATTCTCCACTGTAGTGGCAGCGATATTTACATTTACTCGGCGGATAGCTCCGTTTTTGTGCTTGATGCTGTAGATTGTGTTGATACACTCGAGAATATACTCAATCGGATTGTTTACAGGGTCCTCTCCTGCCTCGATTGCAAGACGCTTATGTCCCATATCCTGAAGGGCTGTGACCTCCTTTACTATCTCCTCCTGAGTGAGCTTCTTTCTCGCAATATGCTTATTTTTCATGTGATATGGACAGTAAACACAGCCGTTCACACAGTAGTTTGACAGATAAAGCGGTGCAAAAAGCACGATTCTGTTTCCGTAGAAATCCTTCTTTATCTGCTGAGCAAGCTTGTAAACCTCGTCAAGCTTCTCCGGAATCTCACAGGCTAAAAGCACTGATGCCTCTCTGTGTGTGAGTCCTTTTTTTAGCTTTGCTTTCTCGATAATCGCATCGATAAGCCCTATATTATTTTTGTTTGCCTCTGCGTATTCGAGAGTCTCTTTGATTTCCTCGTCTGAAATAAATTCTTCAGCCTTTAATGATTTTACGTTGTACATTTTTATCTCCTTCTATATCCTGGTGTTGTTTTATATTTATTAATCGTAACTATTAATCAAAAATCTGCGTAGTCCCCACGCGACACCACTACCTGATAGCCGATGCTCTTCATCCGGTTTTCCATACAGTAGCGGCACTCTGCCGCCTCATCTCCGGTGCAGATTTTATTGTCGTAAAGCTTGTATTTGTCACGGACATTGACCGGTGAGAGATTTGGCATCACGACATTGGCACCCGACTGTATACCCTTTTCCCTGCCGAGCGGATGGATTGTGCCAAGCGCTGTTGTGGCAGGCAGCAACACTTTTGGATGTATGAGCCTGATGATTGAAAGCAGGCGAAGCGTCTCATCCATCGTGCCTGACTTCTCGTTTGCAAAAGGTGTATCCTTCTGCGATATGAACGGACCGATTCCAACCATGTGAGGCTCAAGCCCCTTTATAAACTGCAAATCCTCGTACAAGGTCTCCACTGTCTGTCCCGGCGAGCCGACCATGAAGCCGCAGCCCACCTGATATCCTATCTCTTTCAAATCCCAAAGGCACTGCTTTCTGTTTGCAAGTGACATCTCTGCCGGATGAAGCCTACTGTAATGCTTTTCATCCGCAGTCTCATGGCGCAGCAGATATCTGTCTGCCCCTGCATCAAAATAGCTCTGATAACTCTCCTTTGATTTTTCTCCGATAGAGAGTGTAACTGCGCAGTCCGGATACTTTGCCTTAATCCCGGACACTATCTCACAGATGCGCTCATCCGTGTAGTACGGATCTTCACCTCCCTGCAGCACAAAGGTACGAAAACCAAGCTCATAGCCGCTCTCGCAGCATGCCATAATCTGCTCCGTACTCAGGCGGTAGCGGTCCGCATGGGTATTGCTGTGCCTTATACCGCAGTAGAGACAGTCGTTTTTGCAGTAATTGGTAAACTCTATCAGCCCTCGTATAAAAACCTGATTGCCATAGGTCTCGTGTGCTTTCTCAGATGCCCTCTTTCTAAGGTAATCAACTGCCTGCATATCATCCGTCTCAAGCAGCATATGCAGCTGCTCGAGGGTGATATTCCGGCAGGCCGTAATTTCATCTATAATTTTTATTATTGCTGTATTTTCGGTCATGCTTTCTCCTGTAGTCTGGTCTGCTTTATTTATTAGAGTAAACTGTCTTCACTCCTATGCCATTCAGCCTGCCAATCCTGCCGGACAGCGCACTGATAATATCCTGCGGTGCGTCAATCGCCACACTGATGATATTCACGTTCTTTTTCTCGTATGGGATACCCATGCGCCCAACAATAAAGCTGCCGTACTCATGCAGCAGATGATTAAGCTGCTCAACCGAATCCGGGTTTTCAACTATAATGCCGATCAGGGCTATTCTTGTTTCCATGCGTTACTCCTTATATCTTGTATTTAATATGAACAAAGCTCTTTGTTCACTAAAAGAAGGGTGCACTTCGCCGGAAGTACACCCTAAATCTTAAAATGTTCTTCCTCCTCATACGTGAAGCAACTATCCTCTGCTCACAGTATTTGGTGTCAGTGACTCTGAATTATGACATCAGAGCCTTCAATGTCTGCAGGCTTGAAGAAAGAGAGCTGTTATCAGCATGTCTCGCTTCTTGCGTGCTATCTAATATCTAATCCGATTGTATCATGTCTAAATCATTTCAACAATATTATATCTGCTTGTTTCCCGAAATATACACTATTTTGAGTGCTGCGAGTGGCATACATACTCTCGCAGGAGCGAATAACGTAGCTGCTTAGTGTCTGTAGAATTATGCGCATGAATCGCAGAAACTCACCTGCATGGACGCAGGTGAGAGGAGAAATCGCGCCATGGACGGCGCGTTTCGACGTTTTCGTCAAGCATAGAAGCCCTTCAAAGCATAATTCATACAGACACTTTGCAGCGCAGTGTAGCGAAAGTGAGAGTGTGTATGCCACTCGCAGTACCAAAAATGTGCAGACTCTAATATTTTTGGACAAAAAAAGAACAGCCATCGTTCTGCTGTCCTTTAGGAGAAGGTATTTTACTATGGGGATAGTAAAAATATATAATGTATTGGGGGGTTTTTACGTTAATTATAGTATCACGTGCCAAGAAAAATGTCTATTATCGTGATGCACAAACATGCATAAATTTCCGATTATTTTTTATGCAATATGTATATCATTGATTTAAGATAATCATTTGGTTACAATTACAGCCCATTAAGAATTTCAATATTTTTGAAAAGAAATCTACTTACAAGTTGACTTTTTTAACCTAAAGGAAGAAAATAGAAACATAAATTGGAAGGAAAGGAGCGGACTCTCATGAAGAAAATACTGGTTTTACCACTGTTGCTTTGTCTTATATTCTGCTCCTTTCTAAGTCTCGACAAAAATCTGGACGAATTTGATCCTGACCGCACAGCATACGGTTCATACGATCACAGGGTTGTCTGGGGCTCTTATGCTTCTTCTGATAAGGCCGCGCTTCCACAGCAGGAAGTTTTGGACTCACGCGCAGTACTTTATTCAGAGTCAGATATGTCGGCACTCATGGATTGCCAGTATATAGAAGAAATACCTTCTTTTCCTGCAGTCATATGCCGCATCCGTACCTCTTCGCTTGGTTTTCTAGGCAGGCTTACATCCAATTTAAGCTGGCTGGGTGCGTTACTCCAGTTAATACATATTATTTTATTCGCATATGCCGCTATCGTGGTCATGCGCATATGTCTCACAAACACGAGCCGGCGCTTTATTATCCGTTTTATCCACGACAAGGATGGGCATAAACTAATTTCCTTCGCTGATTATTTCAAAACTCGCGCATATGCGGAGGAAATATAACTTAGATACATTAAATAAACATTTTCTCCGCGTCATGCTGACAAAGTAAAACGGAGGATTTAAAATGCTTGAAACAATAATAATTGTCGTGTGTGCTGCCGTTTGTATCGGCGCTGCAGCCTATGCCTGGTGGATGGAGAACGGTCCTGAGAAGGACGACAGTGATGCAGCCGGAAAGAACAGCCAAGGCCGTGCTTATACCAAATACGACAGCAATATCAAGGATGATATTGTCTTTCACAAAGCACACAAATAATGATAACATTTATCAACATTAGTAACTATAAACCTAAATAAATTATCTCACCCAATTCGTCATGCATCATCTTTAACCCGGATGATTTATGGCAGAACAAAACGAGCCGCAATCCTGTTGGTATCAGGATTGCGGCTCGTTTTTATATTTCTGTATCTTCACCTCTGCAAAACGATGTGCTAAATATTAAGCATATCGCTGAGCTCCTTAAGTGCTCCGTCTGTCTCATGTGCAAGAACCTTCTTTGCAAGCAGCTTTCCAAGCTGAACACCTTCCTGGTCGAAGCTGTTTACATTCCATAAGAAGCCCTGGAACATGATCTTGTTCTCAAAGTGTGCAAGGAGTGCACCAAGAGATGCAGGATTTACCTGGTCTCCGATGATAATGCTTGAAGGACGTCCACCCTCGAAGTTCTTGTTCTTGTTGTCGTCTGCCTTACCACATGCAAATGCAACAATCTGAGCTGCTACGTTTGCGCAGAGCTTCTGCTGGCTTGTGCTGTCCTGGATGACTAC
>ENA-UAEB01000148-UAEB01000148.1-human-gut-metagenome-genome-assembly--contig:-NODE-148-length-20097-cov-4.240345_pt1 | contig 20097 bp, 23 predicted proteins | sample MGYA00244273_ERZ654269 | MGnify/ENA primary metagenome ERZ654269 (study PRJEB26926, sample SAMN06165041) | human gut metagenome | biome: ENVO:00009003; feature: ENVO:2100002; material: ENVO:00002003...
CGAGATTGCCTCTTGTCTCGTGGGCTCGGAGATGTGTATAAGAGACAGATATAGAGTATAGAAAAACAACAGTTACCCGTTACCAACAGTTACCTTTTGGAAAAGTCAACCCATATTATGCCGTTTGACTTCCTGATGATTCTTTTTTGACAGAATATTTTTCATTATCCAGTAATGTGTTAATTCGTTCAATGACTTTAATTCTGTCAACTGCATCCAGTTTAATAAATGAAGAAATCACAAATTTGGTTTCTTCATCATAAACTTGTTTTACCAGTTCAACAGATTCAGACTGTTCTTGAATATTTGAACAATCCATTAGATCACAAACTGATACACCAAGTTTTTCTGCTATGATCTTTAACTTGGATGTAGGGACATCGTTAGTCCCTTTTTCAATCTTTGAAATAGTAGACCGTGCGTTGTCCGTATTCCACCCGCAAAGGTTGGCAAGTGCTTCTTGAGAAAGTCCTTTATCGTCCCGGTATTTTTTTATGTTATTACCAAGAATTTTCAGAAAATCCTTCTTTTTATCTACCACAACTGTCACCCCCTTTCTATATGTAATTTTACTATGTTGGGGATTGAAAATCAACTTTTTTTAAGTTTTTTATAAAAAATAGTTGACATTTAATCCACAGTGGTTTATAGTATGAAATGTGGACGAACAATCCACAAGAAACAAAGCAAGTAGGAAGGACACGGGTGAAGCGATAGGGCTACACGCAAGTGACATGGTGGTCAGGCTGCCGGATAGCAGATAGAGCGTGTGAAGAATAAACATGACCCGTCAAAGTAGTTGGAGAAAACAGGAACGGTAGGGCAAGAAAGCACAGTGTACCGCACTATTTGAAGAAAGCGGACAGGCTGAACCAATCGGCACTTTACCCCTAAAACAAGAAACCGTTAAGTGGAAGAATCAACCGCACGAGATGACACAGCACTTTGTTTCACAGGTCAGGAAGTTCCCCGACTTCCTGACTATTTCAAAAAGAACTGTTGCAGCAGTTCCGGGGAAAAGAACCAAGGAATAGGATTTCAGTTCTTTCAAAAAATTGTCTATTGTATGTTGGTCAACAGGTTTTGGTGGTTTTAATGTGAAACCCCGGCGGTTTGAACAGCACCGTTCAAAAAGTTCAATGATGTGTAACAGGTTTTCAGATTTTAATGTGAAATCTGATAAAGGAAAGACACCCCTGATTGTACTAAGGTGTGCTGACAATAGACAACTTTTTGAAGGAACTGGGGAAGGAAATGGTAAGGCTATGAAGTATGCAATATATGAAGGCAATATTGATAGACTTGAAAAGAAGTTGAAACGTATTTCTAATAAGTGCAAAGCATACGGTTGTGATTTCCATTATGAACAAACTGGTGAAGAGTTCAGAGAGTTGAAAGATGAAAAAGGAAATAAATACACCGCCCGTTTCTTACTGGTAGAAGCGGAAGGAACTGCAATCATCAATGATTGGGAGTTCATAGCAGAACTTGAACATACAGAAAATGGTAATATCATCACAGGTGTTGCCGGGGTAGAAGTACCTGAACGATATTATACTTCAAAACCAATGTGTGAACATTGCAACAGTAAGAGATTCCGCAAGAATACATACATTGTGAGAAATAAGCAAACGGGAGAGTTCAAACAGGTTGGAAAAAGTTGCCTGAAAGATTTTACCCACGGCATGAGTGCAGAAGCAGTCACACAATATATGAGCTTGTTCGATACATTGATTGAAGGTGAAACACCTGAACCGGGTTGTGCTTTTCAAAGATATGTCAGCACAAAAGAGTATCTTTTATACGTTGCTGAAACAATTCGACATTTTGGATATACAAGATCATCTGATGAAGGCATAAGCACCGCTTCACAGGCAATAGATTTTTATGACGCTGCACATGGGCGGGCAGTCACAAAAGAATACTTACAAGATTTAATTGATAAAATGGAATCAGTGAATTTTGACATTGACAACCAGTCATCAGTTGAACTTGTATCAAATGCCCTTGTATGGATTGCTGAACAGGAAGAAAACAATAACTATATTCACAATCTGAAAACCGCTTGCAGTCTTGAATATGTCAAAGGTAACTTTGGGTTATATGCTTCACTATTTCCGGCGTATGATAGGGATTTAGAACGGACTGCAAAAAGAAAAGCGGTTCAGAGTGTAGAACAGTCATCTGAATTTGTTGGTGAAATTTCTGACAGAATTACAGTGAAGATTCAGTCAGTTAAATGTGTAACCAGTTACTATCCTTCAATGCTGATTGCTTGGGGACTGGTTACAAGGGCAGCAACTAATGACAATTACCCGTTGGTGTATAACACACGAAAAGCCATGAAGGAAAAACAGATTGCTGCAAAAAACGCCGGAAACAAGAAAGAAGTCAAGCGGTGGAAGAAAGCACAGTTGCCATATAAGAAGATGCTGAACGCCTTGTCAGGTGCAATGAAGGATGAAACCAATGCAGCGTATGACCCAAGAAACAATAACTGTATGTGCATCAACGGTCAGTTGATGTTGCTTGACCTGATTGAACACCTTGAAGTTGTACCGGGATTTGAACTGATTCAGTCCAACACGGACGGTCTTATTATTTGGATTCCTGACACAGATGAAGCCTTTGAAATGGTTGATGATATTTGTTGGGAGTGGGAACAGCGTTGTTCAACAGATCAGTGTTCAATTCTTCTTGAACTGGATAACATCAGTGAAATCTATCAGAAGGATGTGAACAATTACCTTTGGGTTGGTATTGACGGCGGTGTTGAAAGAATCGGTGCTTATGTGAAGGAACTTTCAGCTGTTGACAATGATCTGCCAATCCTGAATAAAGCACTGGTTGAATACATGGTTAAGAAAACCCCGGTTGAACAGACCATCAATCAGTGTGATGACCTGATTATGTTTCAGAAGATCGTCAAGTTATCAGACAAGTATGATTGGGTGGAACATGAGCATTGCACCCCGCTTGTCAGTCATATAGGCAAAAGAACAATCAAGACGGTGTATGAATACCCTGACAAGGACAAATACACATATAAGTCATACAGGGTATTTGCATCTAACGATCAGAAGGACGGCAGATTGCTGAAACGTAAACAGGTGAAAACCAAAGGTGAAAAATTCGGTAATACACCTGACCACTGTTTCATTTTCAATGATTCAGTTGTTGGGGTAAAAACACCGCCTGAACTTGATAGGCAGTGGTACATAGATTTAGCAAAGAAACGCTTGAAACAATTTGGTGTTGTAGCGTAACACCGGGAAGGAAGGTTTTTCATGGATTTAGAAATCAGATATGAAAATGGTTCAATGAGTGTTCATCTTGAAGAATTTTTGAATACCCGCAGCATTGCCAAGGTCAGGAAACTGCTGAAACTTATCAGAAGCAGTTTCACCCCGGAATGTGAACAGCAGATTAAAGAATTTGTTCAGTACTGGATTGAACAGTTTGAACAGAAACAGTTGGAAAATGAACGGTATATCACAGGGTATGAACAAAAGGTCAGTTATTGTCAGAAGCAGTTGCGGGATGACAGACCTTGTTGACAGTCACGGAAGAATAAAAGACGGTGCGTCAGAAGATGACCTTGCCTGTATTGAATCCGTGAAATATAAACAGTCTGAATCAGAAACCGGATCAAGTGTTGAAAGGGAAGTGAAGATTTCACCAAAGCTGAAAGCACTTGAATTACTTGGTAAACACTTGGGTATGTGGAATGACAAACTGGATGTGAACATCACGCAGCCTATTGTTATCACAGGTGAAGATGCCCTTGAAGATTAGGCGGTGATTGCCTATGGTAAAGAACCGCATTTCTTCACAGTATGTTTTTGGGTATCAGAAGTTTATCCTGTACCCGGAAGATTACAAGGCTACAAAGTCCGGCAAAAAGAAAGTGCTGCTGCCTGAACTGGTTGGTAAGGGTTACGGTACTTTTTGGCGTTGGAAAGGTAGATATAGGGTATGCAAGGGCAGTCGTGCATCCAAGAAATCAAAAACAACTGCCCTTTGGTACATCACCAATATGATGAAGTACCCACAAGCAAATACCCTTGTGGTCAGAAAGACTTTCAGAACCCTGAAAGATTCCTGTTTCACAGAATTGAAGTGGGCGATTCACCGCCTTGGCGTTGATGCCTTTTGGGAAATCAAAGAATCACCACTTGAAATGACTTACAAACCGACAGGTCAAAAGATTTATTTCAGGGGACTGGATGACCCCCTGAAAGTAACATCAATAACCGTTGATATTGGCTGTTTGTGTTGGATGTGGATTGAAGAAGCATATGAAATCAGTTCAGAAGATGATTTCAATATGCTTGATGAATCAATCCGTGGTGCTGTTCCTGACGGTTCAGGACTGTTCAAGCAAATAACCCTTACACTGAACCCGTGGAATGAACACCACTGGATAAAGAAGCGGTTTTTTGATAACACAGATGATGAAACCCTTGCAATGACCACCAATTACAAGTGCAATGAATGGTTGGATAAGGCAGACTTAAAAGTCTTTGAAACCATGAAGAAGCAAAACCCAAGGCGTTACAAAGTGGCGGGTCTTGGTGATTGGGGTATTGTAGACGGTCTTGTCTATGAGAATTGGGAAGAAAAGGCGTTCAGTGTTGATGAAGTCAAGAAAATTGCCGGGGTCAAGTCTGTATTCGGTCTTGACTTTGGTTATACAAATGACCCGTCAGCACTGTTTTGTGGTCTGATAGATCAGTCAAGCACGACCATTTGGGTCTTTGATGAAATGTATCAGCCGGGTATGAGTAATGAAGCCATTGCCGAACAGGTTCAGCGGATGGGATATGTGAAAGAGAAGATCACAGCCGATTCAGCAGAACCAAAGAGCATTGACCGCTTGCGTGAACTGGGTCTGAAAGGAATCAGGAAAGCAAGGAAGGGCAAGGACAGCATCAACAACGGCATTGACTTCATACAGGACTATCATATTATCATTCATCCCCGTTGCGTGAATTTCATCACAGAGATCAGCAACTATCAGTGGGATAAGGATGCCAAGACGGGCAAGAAACTGAACCACCCTATTGATGACTTCAACCACCTGATGGATGCAATGCGTTATGCGATTGAACAGACGGCAAAGGGTGATGCCTTTAGTTTTGATTAAGCAATTACCGGGTAGAATACACGGTGTCAGCAGCCGTTTCTTTTTGGACGGTAGGAAAAGGCTGTCAAATGCTTACTCCGGGGCGGTTGCAATCGGTGACCGCCTATGACACCTGTATAACTACTTTTTAAGATATTAGAAACAAATTAGTAACACATACCCTTGGAAACATAGTGTTTTCAGGGGTTTTGATTTTATTATGCAATGAAAGGGGTGAATTGAACCGTGTTCAGTTCCTTAATAAACACACTGACATTGAAGGTTTCCAACTTTATACTGGACGGTGCAAGGTCAAGGATGACTGACAAGGAATTTCTTGAAAAAGAAATTATGAAATGGAAAACGTCACCCCACCGCATCATGCAAATTAAGGGTTCACTGTATTATGACAATGAACACGATATTTTGAAGCGGAAACGTACAATGATAGGTGAGGATGGCAAGTTACAGGTTGTTGAGAACTTGCCGAACAACAGGGTCATTGATAACCAGTATGCAAAAATGGTCAATCAGAAAGCAAATTATCTGTTCGGTCAGCCTTTTGCAGTAAGTGGTGATAATGACCAGTATGTTGAACTGCTGAAAAAAGTGTTTAATAAGCGGTTTATGAAAACCATAAAAAACAGTGGTAAGGCAGCATACAACGGGGGAATCTGTTGGTTATATCCGTATTATGACAATGAAGGTCATTTCACTTTCAGGCTATTCCCCGGCTATGAGATTTTGCCGTTTTGGAAAGACAACGATCATACAATGCTTGACTTTGCAGTCAGGCTTTACTTGGTGATTGGATATGAGGGAACAACCCCAACCATCATTGAAAAGGTTGAAGTGTATGATGTTGATGGTGTTCACAGGTTCATTCTTGACCACGGCACACTTATCCCTGATCTGACAAACAACGGTGAAGCCGATTGTTACCATGTTACCATGACGGATGCAACCGGGAAGGTGACAGGGTTCAACTGGCAGCGTGTTCCCCTGATTCCATTGAAAGCCAATGAACAGGAAACACCATTGCTGAAAAGGGTCAAGTCTTTACAGGACGGTATCAATGTGATGCTGTCTGATTTTGAAAACAATATGCAAGAAGATGCCCGGAACACCATTTTGGTATTGAAGAACTATGACGGTACTAATTTGGGTGAGTTCAGAAAGAATCTTGCAACATATGGTGCAGTAAAAGTCAGATATGATGGTGATACCAAGGGCGGTGTTGAAACCCTTGAAATCACAGTCAATGCGGATAACTACAAGGCTAACACAGGCAAAATCAAGGATTCTTTGGAAGTATCAGAAGAAGATTTGAAGTATTTGCGTGATATTGCAGAACAAGAAGCAATTAACAGATTCACAACCGCTGAAATCAATGTTGATATGTCAGGTATGCAGAACACAGTGAACAGCGGTGATGACATTGATGGTTTTATGACCAAACTGACAGATTCAGTCAATGAAGCGGTAGACAATATGACGGAACCCTAACTTAATCTATCCGGGACAGGTTTTGACCATTCCGGCAGCATAAGAAAGGGGTGTTGTTCAATGTATGTTGAACTACTGGTTGGGAATGAATCAGGAACAAAAGTATATCAGCCTGTTGTTCAGGAAGGTATTGAATGGTCAACAGAAAGAAAAAACACCCCCGGTAAACTGGTTTTCAAAGTCCTGTATGACAACATTCTTGATTTTTCAGAAGGTAGTCCAGTCAGGATGAAGGTGGACGGTGACAATGTATTCTTTGGTTTTGTGTTCAAGCAGCAGAGAACCAAGGACAAAATCATTACTGTCACCGCCTACGATCAGTTGAGGTACTTAAAAAATAAAGATACCAAGGTCTATGAAGGAAAGACGGCAAACCAATTTGTGAAAATGATTGCAGATGATTATGCCCTGAACCTTGGCACACTGGATGATACCGGGTATGTCATTGAATCAAGGGTTGAAGAAAATACTTCACTGTTTGAAATGATAGCAAATGCCCTTGACCTGACACTGACCAATACCGGGGAAATGTATGTGTTATATGATGACTTTGGGAAACTTACCCTGAAAAGCCTGTCATCTATGTATGTGGGTGTTCCGGGGGCGTACCTGATGATTGATGAAGAAACCGGGCAAAACTTTGACTATACTTCATCCATTGATGAAAACACATATAACAAAATCAAACTGACCTATGATAACAAGGACACGGGAAAGCGTGATGTTTACATCACACAGGATTCTTCCAACATTAACAAGTGGGGTATCTTACAGTATTTTGACACCTTGCAGAAAGGTGAAAACGGTCAGGCAAAAGCAGATGCCCTTTTGAAACTGTATAACAAAAAGACCCGTAACCTGAAAATTACCAACGCTTTAGGTGACAACAGAGTGCGGGCGGGTTCAATGGTTGTCATAAACCTTGACCTTGGTGATGTAAAACTGAAAAACTGGATGCTTGTTGAAAAATGCAAGCATACCTACAAGGAAGGTGAACATTGGATGGATTTGACACTTAGAGGGGGTGAATTTGTTGCCTGATGCAAATGAACTTGTTGATACCCTGAAAAGGGCAGCCGTTGAAGCGGTTAAAGCGGGTAAACCCGTAAATGTATATTTTGGTGAGGTCGTGAGTGCTTCACCGCTGAAAATCAATGTTGAACAGAAGATGATACTTGGTGAAAAACAACTTGTACTTTCAAGGAATGTGACAGATTTCAAAACTAAGATAACGGCTGGGAATATCAAGAATTATTACTATACCGGGGATGTAAATTCAGGGACAGTACCCGTTTCCCCGTCACACGTTCATGCTGTCGGAACGATTGAAATCACCGTACACAATGGCTTGGCTGTCGGTGATGGTGTCATTCTGATAAGACAGCAAGAAGGTCAACGCTTCATTGTTGTGGATAGGATAGGCAAATGATTCCTTCAACAGTTGGTTTTCTTGACCAAGATTTTGAAATTGAAACACAGCCAAGCCTAACTTATAAAATGGATTTAGACGGTGATTCAGTCAGGGGTCTTGTGGATGAACAGGATGCCATGAAGCAGATGATTTTCAGAACACTGCAAACAGAAAGGTATCAGTACATCATATATCCGTGGTATTACGGCATTGAAACACTTGACCTGTATGGTGAACCTGTCACTTGGGTTTGCCCTGAATTAGAACGCAGAATCAGTGAAGCGTTAGCCGTTGATGAAAGAATCACGGGCGTGACCGACTTTGAATTTGACCTGACGGTCAAAGGTGTGGTTCATGCCTATTTTACCGTAAAAACAATTTACGGTGATATTAAAGCAGAGAAGGGGGTGAAGATTTAGAATGTATGAAGATCAGACTTATGACATTATCCTTGAAAGGATGATGAACCGGGTATCTGACAAAATTGACAAAAGACCGTCATCCCCTGTTTACGATCTGCATAGTTCAACAGCCATTGAATTTCAGATTTTATATATTGAGTTGGAATATCTGATAAAAAATTCATACGGTGATACTGCTGCAAGGGAATTTCTGATCTTGCTTGCAAAGGACAGGGGACTTTCACCTGAACCCGCAACCAAGGCAATCTTACAGGGTGAGTTCACACCAACAAACATTGATGTTACTGGAAAGCGTTTCAACATCGGTGAAATAAACTATGTTGTGACTGAACAGATCACACCGGGAACATACAAGGTTCAGTGTGAAACAGAAGGTGTTGTTGGCAATCAGTACCTTGGGGATATGATACCAATGGAATATATTGACGGATTGCAGACGGCAAGCCTGACAAGCGTACTTATTCCCGGTGAAGATGAAGAAGATACAGAAGTTTTCAGACAGCGTTACTTTGACAGCTTCAATGAACAGTCCTTTGGTGGCAACCACGCTGATTATATGGCAAAGGTCAAAAGTATTGAAGGTGTTGGGTCATGTAAGGTCAAGCGTGTTTGGAATGGTGACATTAGACCCGCTGACATGATCGTCAGTACAGTGGTCAAGAACTGGTATGAATCAATCATTTCAACAGTTCCGGCAGCAGTCAAACCGTGGCTTGATGCCGTATATAATGCAGCCAAGGACAAGAAACTGACGGTTGGTGGTACTGTTCATGTAGTCATCACTGATTCTGATGATTATGGTGAAGCAAGTTCAACACTTGTTCAATATGTTCAGCAGACACTTGACCCGGAAGAAACTGCCGGGGAAGGTTACGGACTTGCACCAATCGGTCATGTGGTCAGTGTAGCAAGTGCATCACCTGTCAGTATTGAGGTCAAGACCACGGTAACCTTTGAAGAAGGTCACAACTGGTCAAATACCAAGGCAGCCATTGCAGAAGCAGTTGATGCGTACTTCTTGGAATTAAGAAAGAACTGGTCAGAAACATCACAAACCATTGTCAGGGTATCGCAGATTGAAAACCGCATCCTTGGCGTTGATGGTGTGGTGGATGTGACCGGGACAAAGCTGAACGGCACGGCAAGCAATATGACCTTGACAGAATTTTGCATACCAAAGTTAGGGGGTGTTTCTGCATGATAAGAGAAGTTGACCTTGTTTCATACTTACCGCCATTCATGCAGAACTACAAAGAACCCGTTGCAGCACTTGAAGCGGAAAACCCTGAATTTAGTCTGATGTGGTCGGCAACTGACAGGTGTTTGCGTAACCGCTTCATTTCAACTGCTGATGAATATGGAATCAGCCGATTTGAAAAGATGCTGAAAATATACCCAACTGCTGATGATACCCTTGAATCAAGGCGTTCAAGGGTTCAAAGCAAGTGGTTCAACACAATCCCGTACACTTGGAAAGTGTTACTTCAAAAGTTGCTTGTCCTTTGCGGTGACAGTGATTTTGAAGTGACTGGTGATTTCAAGACCGGGTACACACTGTATATTGACACTGACCTTGAATTATATGGTCAGGTGGAAGAACTGGAAAACATCATAAACACAATGATTCCTGAAAATCTTGTGGTTGTATCTAAGAACAGCATCCCTTGCAACATCAAAGGTGCTGTTCTTTTTGGTGGTGGCATCTGCTTCATCAATGAATTTATCATCACAAACGATTTCCGGGAAGTGTTTGATGTGAACGGTTCATCAGTCTTTGGTGGTGGAATCGTTCAGACTGAAATGCTGAACATCACAAATGACAGTCAGGAAACAGTGAGTGTTCAGGGTACAGTGAACTTTGGTGGTAAGGCAACAGATACCGCAATGGTAACCATTTCAACAGATTTTAATGAAACAATCCGGGCAGATATGGATGCAAAGGCAGCATCCGGCGTTGTTCAGGTAGACTTCATTGAGATAAAAACAACATAGAAAGGAATGATAAGATGGCAGAGTATTCAAAACTTTACATCACAAACAATGGTCAGGCACTTATGGCAAAGATGATTGCCGGGTCAGGAAACATTGATTTTACAAAAGTATGTTCTTCCAGTACCCAGTACACTGAAAGTCAGTTACAGGCATTGACCGCACTTAGCAACATCAAGCAGACAACCCTTGTTTCCAAGGTTACCCGCACAAATGAGGTTGCAATCAAAATTGATGCAGCATATTCCAATGTAGACCTGAAAGAAGGTTACTATATGCGTACACTTGGCTTATATGCCGTTGACCCTGACAAGGGTGAAATCCTGTATGCAGTCTGCATTGAAAAGTCAAATAACTGTTATATGCCACCATATAACGGTGTTACGGTATCGGCTGCATACTTACAGTTATATACCACAGTAGGAAACGCTGACAACGTATCACTTGCGGTCAGTCCGGGTGCGTATGCAACGGTTGGTGACATTCAGGCACTTGAAAAAGAAATTGCTGATCTGAAAGCCTTTGTTGGATATTCAGACGGTGACATTTATGGTGTTGAAGTGGACTTTGAAAACAAGAAGTTCACAAGACTTGCCGGAGCAGTAAACCGTTCAGCGGGTTCAGGGTTTGATGGAATCAATGCCTTTGGTGGCAGAAAGCGTTGTAACCTTACCAATGACGGGCGTGTTGCTGCATACTATGGTGAAGCCGGATTTTCTACTACTGGAAAACTGACACAGGCGGTTGACCGTAACCCGGTAGGTACTGAATCACCTGATAAAAACCTGAAATTCAGTGCCGGGACAATCGTTCAGGTAATGGTTGAACAGCCAAAGTTTTATTACAAGGTTGTACCACTTAAAACTGAAAAGAGAACCAAGGGGGCAATCACAAGAAAAATCAGATACTATGTATCAGATACACCAAAGGCGGGATTCAAACTTCATCCGGCGTTCATTGTGAATGGTCAGGAAAATGATGTTGCATATCTTGCAGCCTTTGAAGGTTCACTTTGGGATGCATCTGCATCAGCATACATTCTTGATGATTCACAGGTTGCTGACTTTGCTGCTGATATGTTATGCAGTATTGCCAATGCAAAACCGCTTTCAGGACTTACACAGTACGCAACCCGTGCCAATATCAGAAAACTTGCTGAAAAACGTGGTACTGGTTGGGAACAGGGTGTTGTTCAGACGGCATCCGCTTCACAGATGCTTATGCTGATTGAATATGCAACATTCAATATGCAGTCTGTCATTGGTAACGGTGCAGTTTCCAAGACTGATGACGGTAAAACATCCATGACAGAAAATACAGGTGCAACAATCACCCTTGGTAATGCATCCGGTTCAGTTGTCAACGCTAACGGTATTCAGATTGTTTCATACCGTGGTGAAGAAAACTTTTGGGGCAACATTTGGTGGTGGATTGATGGAATCAATCATTATGCAAACGCAACCACAGGTGAGTGTGACACCTATGTTGCAGATCATGGTTTTGCTGATGACATTAAGGCAGCACCTTATGAAGATACAGGAATGACCGCAAAGTATGGAAACGGTTATATTTCCGCTTTCTGCTATTCAGAAGATTTTGATTGGTTGTTCTTACCGGGTGAGTTCAACGGAAACACTGCACTTCCTGTTGGTGATTACTGTTGGAATCAGAACGGTACTGGTTGGCGTGTCGCTAAGTTGGGTGCTAGTTGGCATTATGGCTTGGGTGCCGGTGCTTTCTGTTGGGATCTGTATGATGCTTCTTCTGCTCGTACTCGGGGTATCGGCGGTCGGTTGGTGTATCGAAAAAAGGTAGCAGCATAACAGGCAACCAATAATTCACACAATTTAGGTAATCAGGATGCTAAAGATGACGATTTTCAAGCAGAAAGACAATAAAAAGACAAAAAACCAATGTCACTAAATTAGGTGCTAATTGGAATTATGGCTTGAATACCAGTGCTTTCTATTGGAATCTGAATAATGCTTCTTCTAATCGTAATCGGAATATCAGCAGTCAGTTAGTAAATGCACAAATATCACTTGAAACACCCCGTCAGAAATGGCGGGGTGTTCTTATAAATCAATGTACTGAAAACTGATTACCGTGCCACTTGGCAAAACATCAAAATACATGGGCTGTATTAGTAGACCGTCACCTGACGGGTTGAAAGTTCGGTTCAGTGCATACAGAAGGGAACAGACAAGCGTGAAACGGTATGGCAATCTTTATGAAAAAATCTGTTCAATGGATAACCTGTATCTTGCGTTTCAACACGCAAAGAAAGGCAAAGGATGGTACAAGGAAGTTCAGCAGATTGAGAAAAGACCATACTACTATTTGGCGGGTCTGCAATGGATGCTTCAAAACCATTTATACAAAACTTCGGAATATGCCACTTTTACGAAAAAAGACGGCAAGAAGGAACGGGAAATATACAAACTTCCATTCTTCCCTGACAGAATTGCACAATGGGCGGTTTTACAGGTGATTGAACCGCAGTTATTAGCGTATTTCACTGATGACACATATTCAGCAATACCAAACAAGGGTATTCATGCAGCATACAAGAAGTTACGGTTGGCGGTTGATACCGTGCCGGAAGAAATGACCTATTGTTTGAAAATAGACTGCAAGAAATTTTACCCTTCCATTGACCACGAAACACTAAAACAGAAGTTCAGACGGAAGTACAAAGACCCTGAACTGCTTGAACTGATTGATGAAGTAATTGATTCAATCAGCACTTGTCCGGCAACGGATGAAAACATTGAATTTTATCGGTCTTGTGGTAATGAAATCAAGATAGTGAAGGTAAACGGCAAGGACTTCATTGAAGGTGTCGGTATTCCAATAGGGAATTACTTTTCACAGTATGACGGCAATTTCTTCCTATCAGGTTTTGACCACTGGATAAAAGAAGTTAAGCGGGTAAAGCACTATTACCGTTATATGGATGATATTTGTATTTTTGCAAGAACCAAAGAAGAACTGCATCAGTTACTTGCAGAAATCAATGAATACTTCATACAGAATTTGAAATTAAGAATAAAAGGGAACTATCAGATATTCCCTTCATTCATCCGGGGTATTGATTTTGTTGGGTACAGGATATTTTTGAACAGTACCCTGTTGAGAAAATCCACCTGTCAGGAAATGAAGCGGAAGATGACCAACATCAGGAAGAAAGTTGAAAACGGTCAGGAAATGAACTATTCAGAATGGTGTTCAATCAATTCCTATAAGGGTTGGTTGAAACATTGTGACAGTTCCCATTTATCAGATAAATATATTGTGCCTATTCAGCAATACGCTGATGATTATTATACAAACCATATCAAGGCAAAGAAAAAGAAGAAAGGCGGTAAAAAGCATGAAAGAGTACGGAAAAGTACGCAGTACAAAGCAGCCTGAACAGAAAGTCATTGATGACTATTCAGTTTGGGTTGCTGCAAACATCACCCCGGTCACAGAAGCCGGGACAGATGAACAGCCGGGGTTCACTGGTTATGAGTATGACCTGACCCAGTACACCAAGGATGAATACATCAAAATGATTGATGACAGGAACGCATCCTTGGAAGATCAGATGACACAGGCACAAGAAGCTATGTGTGAAATCTATGAAATGATGGCATAAGGAAGGGGTGAGAATATGGCAAACATTTATGCAGCACTTATCATCAAGGGTAAGAAGTCAATCAATGATGTTCCTGACAAGATCAGGGATGAAGTCAAACAGGTGCTTATTGATGAAGGACACCCGGAACTGGCAGAAGGTGGTAACTGATGTTGTTTCAGTTCATCATAAAAATTTTATTCAGAAAGGATGTGGAATCTATGGCAGTGATCTATGCAACCCTTATCATTAAGGGCAAGAAAACCTTTGCTGATGTACCTGAGAAAATCAAGGACAAAGTGAAGGAAGTTCTGATTGACCTTGATTGCCCTGAATTAGCAGAGTAATCAACAGACAAGGAAATTATCACAGGAACAAAAACAACCGCTATATGACCCTTATATGAGGTCACAAGCGGTTGTTTTTATGTTCAGAAAGGACAGAGAAAATGAAACAGACTATTTGCAGTGTATTAGGTGTGATTGGTTCAGCAATCGCATCTTTTTTTGGTGGTTGGGATGCGGGACTTGCAACCCTTCTGATCTTCATGGGTCTTGATTATATTTCAGGACTGATTGTTGCGGGGGTGTTCAAGAACAGTCCCAAGACAGACACAGGTTCACTTGAAAGTAAGGCGGGGTGGAAAGGTCTTTGTAGAAAGTGCATGACCCTGATTTTTGTACTGGTTGCGTACCGCCTTGATCTTGTCATTGGCACAAATTACATCAGGGATGCAGTAATTATTGCGTTCATTGCCAATGAAACAATCTCCCTTGTGGAAAATGCGGGTCTTATGGGTTTACCACTCCCGGCAGTCATCACCAAGGCTATTGATATTTTACAGAAAAAGACAGAAAGTGAGGGTGAATAATTATGGGTTTAGTAGTAGGTTCAGCAAGAATTGATGAAAACGGCAAGATTTCCGGCGGTGCGTTGGGTGACAACAACGGTAGGGAAGTAAGTACACAGCCGTATTATTTGCACAGCAAGGGTTGGTATGTTTTAAGACCAAAGACTATTGCACTTGCAAATGGTCTTGCATCTGCAATGTCAGATGCGTGTGCAAATAACCATATCGGTTACGATCAGTCTAACCGTTATGGTGTCATTAAGATGGTCAGAAAATACGGCAGCATGAAAGCAATCAAAGAAAAGACAGAAGCAGACTGTTCTTCCTTGGTTCGTGGTTGTTGTATTCAGAACGGTTTTGACCCCGGTGATTTTGCAACATCAGGTGAAGCAGCCAAACTTGAAGCAACTGGAAAATTTGAAAAAAGGCAGTCTGTCAGTGCCAATACTGTTTTATATAATGGTGATGTACTGGTTACAAAAACATCAGGTCACACTGTTATTGTGGTAAGTGGAAACAGTAGATCAGCAAGCAACGGTCAGAGTGCTGCACCAGTTACTTCAAAAACCGCAAAGTCATCTGCACAGAAAAAGTCATCTGCCGTTGCCGGAACATATAAAACAAGCACTGATTGTCATATGCGTAACGGTGCGGGAAAACAGAACGCATCAATGGTTGTGTTAGAACAGGGGACAGAAGTGAGGTGCTACGGTTACTATTCTGAATATCAGGGTGTAAAATGGCTTTATGTTCAGGTAACATACAAGGGTGTGAAATACACTGGTTTTGTTTCTGAACGTGTCCTGAATAAGCAGTAACCGGGTGTTACTAATTTGTTACTAAATAGCGGGATTTTGTGAGATTTGCGGAGATATTCAAAACTGAACTTTTCAGCAAATACGGGCAAAAAGCGGGGTGTTATATCAATGAAATTTATGATATAATGAGTGAAAGTGAGAATAATACATAAATGCATTTATTAAAGAAATAGCAGGATAGTTATACTTTAGCAGGAACAAAAAGGCCGATATATAGTGAGGAAAAAATATGGATGATACCGGTATAAAGAGAGAGCCAGTTATCAGAATAAGCAACGACAGGATGGAGGCATTTATCATGCTGCCCACTGTTGAAGAAGAATACCACTATACAGTGGATGAGGTGCTTGAAGCTGTAAACCGCAATGGTGTGATATACGGCATCAATTGCGAGACCATTTCATATATGGTAGAAAAAAGACTTATGGGCAGGGAAGTGCTTTTTGCAAAGGGAAAGCCGGCTGTTGACGGGGCTGATGGCTACTTTGATTTCTACTTTGACAGCGACTTGAACCACCGCCCAACGGTTAAGAGTGATGGCTCAGTGGATTACTGGAGTGTGCACTCGGTTGAGGTGGTCAAAAAAGGCCAGACGATTGCAAACTATTGTGAGCCTGTTGCGGGCGAGGATGGTATTGATGTGCTTGGCAGGGTAATTACCGCAAAGAAAGGCAAGGGACTGCCACCGCTTGTGGGGCGTGGCTTTGACAAATCTGTCGATGGACTTACATATACAGCTGCTATCGATGGCAAAATTGAAAGGCACAAGAATCGAATCATTATTCTTCCTATTCTTGAAATAAACGGTGATGTGGATGTGGGAACAGGAAATATAGATTTTGTCGGGGACGTGGTCATACATGGCAGTGTGAAGACCGGAGCCAGAATAAGGGCTGCAAAGTCCATCACGATAGATGGTGTTTGCGAGGGCTGTGTGCTTGAGGCCGGCAATGACCTGATTCTAAGGAATGGCATGATTGGTATGGGAAAGGCCCGGATTATTGTAAAGGGCAATCTGTTTGCCAAGTTCATGGAGTATACCGATGTGGAGGTAGATGGCTTTGTGGAGGCTGATTCTGCAATCAACTGCAATGTGGTCAGCAATGATAAGGTAATCTTCAATGGTGGACATGCAAGCATAGTCGGTGGAAAAGTATATGGCTGTGCAGGCATTGAGGTGCAAAACCTGGGTAATGATGCCTTTATCAAGACTGAGGTGCATGTGGGCGTGCATAAAAAGATTAAGATAAAGATAGCAGAGCTTGAAAAGCTTGTTGATCAAAAGCAGATGCTGCTTAACAATATCAATGCAGGCATAAAGCAGATAGAACAGATGATGGGCAGTGCCGCTGACGGTATGAATCTTGAGGAAAAGAAGCTTGCGCTTGTTAGGGCAAAAATTGAGAAAACAGCAGAGCTTACCGAAGATAAGGAGGAGCTGGAGCGGCTTAAGGGCATAGTGGAGCGCTCGACAGGCGCGACAGTACAGGTTTTGGAGCATGTATATCCAAATGTCGAGGTGTGTATTAACAACTCAAAGCTCGTCACCAAGGAGGAATTCGACAAGATTGAGTTCAAGGAGAAGGATAAGGCAGTCGTGATGTTGTCGATGAAATAAAAAAATTGCGATATTTTTATTAAATCTTAATGGAAATATACTTGCATAAAGGGGTTACTTTATTATAATATATAGTGACCCTTTTTTGATGGGATTATTTAGCAGGTAATTATGGAGGCAGGATTATGATAAATTTTGATGAAGAAATAAAGAACTATGAGCCAAGTCTAGAGATAGAGGAGGCTGAATCTGCGATTTACAGCCACGATCTGACAGATGTCACAGATATCATTGCACAGTTATTACGTGAGCAGGACAAAAGGCAGGGTGAATTAAGATGATTTGTTATAAATGCGGACAAGATGCAGGCTGGAACGATAAATGCCCTGTATGTGGGGCTGATCTTTCACTTTTTAAAAGAGCTATTAGAATATCCAACTCATACTACAATGATGGTTTACAAAAGGCACAGGTGAGAAATCTGTCTGGAGCGATTATCTCTCTCAGGCAGAGTCTTAAGTTTTATAAGTACAATATCCAGGCAAGGAATCTCTTAGGTCTCATATACTATGAGATGGGTGAGATGGTTGACGCCTTAAGTGAGTGGGTCATCAGTGCAAACTATCAGCCTGATGATAATCTGGCAAAGAAGTATATAGATCAGATTCATAATAACAGAAATCAGCTCGAAACAATCAATCAGACTATTAAAAAATATAATCAGGCTTTAACTTATTGCAAGCAGGACAGTAAGGACCTTGCGGTTATACAGCTTCGAAAGGTATTATCCTTAAATCCAAAGCTTGTAAAGGGACATCAGCTTTTGGCTCTTTTATATTTGGAGGAGGGGCATCTGGATAAGGCAAAGAAAGCCTTACGCGATGCGGGCAAGATAGATACAGACAATACCACTACCCTCAGATACTTAAAAGAAGTGAACAGACGTCTCAAGGAAAAAGGATCTGAGAGAAAAAAGAAAAATGATGATTTAATTTCCTACCAGAGTGGAAACGAAACAATCATTATGCCAAAGCGATTCAGGGAGAGCTCAATGTGGGCAAATATACTCTATATTATAATCGGTCTGGTAGTCGGAGTGGCGGTTACGTGCTTCCTTGTGGTTCCGGGCATAAAAAGCCAGGCGAAAACAGATGCAAAGAAGCAGTTATTATCGGCCAATGATACGATTTCCACAAATGGGCAGACCATCAGTGGACTTAATGATCAGATAGACAAGCTAAAGAAGGAGCTTGATGACGAGAAGAAGAAAAATGATGGAGTATCAGACCAGATTTCCACATATGAGGCTTTGCTCAATGCCTATGTATACTATACATCCAATGATGTAATAAAGGCAGGAGAAGCACTTGAAAATATCAACACAAGCTACCTGAGTGACTCGGCTAGGCAGACATATGATGCGCTCAATGGTTCAATTGCAGATTCATATAAGGAAGCACTGTACAGTCAGGCATACTCATCATACAGCAGTGGCGATTATCAGAGTGCAATCCCTACATTCCAGAAGCTTGTCGGCATGGATGAGGCATACAGGGATGGTTCAGCTGCATATTACCTGGCGCAGTCGTTCAGGAAGTCAGGTGACTTAGCATCTGCAAAGCCATATTATCAGTATGTGGTAGACAACTACGCAGGCACTGAGAAGGCCAGAACATCAAAGAATTATCTGGCACAGGAACAGTAGTAAAACAACTGCTGCGAGGCAATAATTAAATATAGAATTACGAAAGACACCAGATAATCTCCGGTGTCTTTTTTATATGAGCAGGAAAGGAAGAGTTTGACATGATAGAAAATTATATCAAGGAAGCAGACCGGGTGACATACCTTATGCCAAAGGAGGTGGATCACCACTGCGCCGGGCAGATAATCGCAGAGCTTGATGCACTTATAGAGGGCTGTGGTGTCAGAAAAATAGTATTTGACATGAAACAGACAGAATTTATGGACAGCTCCGGCATTGGTGTGATAATAGGAAGAACAAAGAAGCTTAAGTACTTTAATGACAGCTCGGTGTCAGTTTGCAATATGTCGGACAGAGTGGACAAGCTTTTGAAATGTGCCGGCATTTACACTATTGTACATAAGCTTTAAAACTGAATTAATTAAAATATAATCAGACAGAAAGGGAGCATAATGAACGAAGCAAAAACAAATCATATATCGCTTAGCTTTGATGCAATTTCAGAGAATGAGGCATTTGCGAGAATGACAGCAGCCATGTTTATGGCACAATTAAACCCCACACTAGATGACGTGGAGGACGTAAAGACAGCAGTGTCAGAGGCGGTGACAAACGCAATTATCCATGGCTATGAGATGGGGGATGACAATATTTCATCCGGTCAGGCAGATCACCAGGCAGCAGAAGAAAAAAGTTGTCCACAGGTACATATGAATTGCAGCTATATAGGCAGGGAGCTTTACATAGAAATATCAGATAGCGGAGTAGGCATACAGGATGTGGCAAAAGCAATGGAACCGTTATACACATCCAAACCACAGCTTGACAGATCTGGCATGGGTTTTTCATTCATGGAAGCATTTATGGATGCGCTCACAGTTACATCAGAACCGGGACACGGAACAACAGTAAAGATGAAAAAAGTACTATGAAGAGTGACAAAATCAGCAGACTTGTCACAGAAAATATAAACCTGATTTATTTAGTTATGAAACGCTTTAGAAACAGAGGCGTTGAACGGGAGGATTTATTTCAGATAGGAGCCTGTCTCTTATACACATCTCCGAGCCCACGAGACAAGAGGCAATCTCGTA